>OKMX01000036.1_pt1 | contig 85178 bp, 83 predicted proteins | sample 1613551 | NCBI WGS metagenome assembly OKMX01 (sample SAMN04436865, study PRJEB24849) | human gut metagenome | biome: human gut; feature: NICU; material: stool | host: Homo sapiens | place: USA: Saint Louis, MO | collected 2011-10-01 | reverse complement strand
TTCCCCACTGCTGCCTCCCGTAGGAGTCTGGACCGTGTCTCAGTTCCAGTGTGGCCGTTCATCCTCTCAGACCGGCTATTGATCATCGTCTTGGTAGGCCGTTACCCCACCAACTAACTAATCAAACGCAAACCCCTCCTGCGGCGGTAGCTTCTTCGAGAGGCCACCTTTCCTGTCGGTTTCATGCGAAACCGGAGTCTATTGGGTATTAGCAGTCGTTTCCGTCTGTTGTCCCCATCCGTTGGGCAGGTTGTTTACGCGTTACTCACCCGTTTGCCACTAAGATTTACAAGAGCAAGCTCTCGTATCTCTCCGTTCGACTTGCATGTGTTAGGCACGCCGCCAGCGTTCGTCCTGAGCCAGGATCAAACTCTCCATGATAGTTTGATTGCTCATTTGTTGCCTTGTTGCCAAGGACTTTTGTAATTGACTCGGGTCTGTATATTCAGACCCGCACATTGGCGTTAATTCATTGCATTGTTCAGTTTTCAAAGAACCGTGTCGCTTCGTGCGACTTGATTATGATAGCATCTCTTTTTTCCGGTGTCAAGACTTTTCTGCAAAACTTATTTTTTCCAGTCGATCGGCCATGTCGATGATAATATCACGACATTCCAAATGTTCCAACCATTCTTCCGGAATCCGATTGCGTCCGGCTTCCGCCGTGACCAATTGCGCGCAAATGCCGGCCGTTGAATCCGAATCACCGCCGTGATTCAACGCTGCCAACACAGCGTATCGCGAACCGGAATAGGCCAATGCGCAATACAATGCAATCGCCAAGGTTTCTTCGGCCACAAAACCTTCGCCGAGTGTTTCCAGTCCCGGCAAATAGTACCACCAATCATCAGCTCCGGCTTTTTTACGCAATGCCGGTACTTTAGCCGCTGCTTTTTCCGCGGCCACGATAGCATCATATACTTCGTCTGCGTTTTCTTTTACGCGCAACATTTCCTTGACGACTTTTCCCGCCTGCCGCAACGTATGTCCGTCGCAAAGCAAGGCTAGGTACGACGCCATCGCACCGGCGGCGATGTATCCCGACGGGTGCGAGTGGGTAATCGCGGCGCAAGCGCAGCCGTTCTCATAAGCGGCTTGCGGATCACCGTGAAAATATAAACCGATCGGCGCCACCCGCATGACACCGCCGCAACCCTTGCTGTCATTAAGCGGCTGCGTCATGCTGCGGTCCGCCGGATCACGCAATGCCGTAAGGCAGGTCATACCGGGATGACGCCGCTCTTGCAAACGATGATCTTTCGCTAAATTATACGTCGTTTCGTAAGGTTGTTTTTTGAGCCAGCTTTTTTGCCCGCGCCGAGGTTCTTCTCCCGTTTGCATGTAGTACCAGCGCATGTACGAACGGTAGAGACCTTTCGTCAAAGCATCCCCGCGCTGTCGTGACCAGAAGATGCCGTCAATGGTAAAAAGCGTCATCTGCGTGTCGTCGGAAATCAACCATTCACCCGAGCCGTCTAAGCTCAAAGGGCCGCGCAAACCGTGCGGACCGTAGCTTTCTTTGATTGTTTCCACGTCGTCAAATTCAACAACGTAGCCAATCGCATCTCCGGCGGCGCCGGCGAGCAGGATATCGCGAAACGGTACAGTACTCATTCGTCTTCCTCCTCCAACAGCTCATAATCTTGCGCCATCCAACGACGGCTGGTAGTAAAGGTAATGGTCAACCACTTGCGTACTGATTTACCGCCCAGGGCCTTATCAATCTCATCACGAATACGGTCGAGATCTCCCACCTCCTGGATCGGGTAACTTTTCGGAATTAAAATATCGATATCGATAAAGGCGATTTTGCCGTACCGTTGCACGGAACTCACGTAGTCCTTAAAACGGTAGCGGACCATGAAATCGTCCATCACTTCATGAACTTTTTCATGTAAACCCTCCGGCGCCATGCCGAGTACCTGACTTACCGCAGGTCCCAAAATATTGAGCGCGACAGGCATCATGGTCAATGACAAAATAATTAGTATCACCGGGTCGACGAATACCCCGTAATGCGCATATTGCGTTCGTTCAAGCAAGTAGGCCAAGCCGAAACTGATAAACAAACTGGCGGCGAAACAGGCATCGACGAGCCAACTCATATTATCAAAATGAATCAGGCTGGATTTCAGTTTCCGATTTACCCGATGCACATAGAGATAATACCCCATATTGGCGAACGTAAACGTTAAGGCGTAAATAATCGCCAAGCCGAAGTTCATTGCATTGCCGCCGCTGAAAAGACTGATCATGCCGTTCAAAAACGCGTAGACAACAATGATCAGCGTGAAGCCGCCTTCTGCCGCGAGCACGAGCGGTTCAAACTGCCAATATCCGAATTGAAATTTTTTGCTCGATTCCCTCGTTGTCAGACGCGAAGTCATGATCATTAAAATCTTAATAATGACTGCCACAAACGAGAAAATCCCGTCAATCAAGATCGCATGCGAGTTCGTAAGCAGGCCGAACCAGGTCGCCGCGACGGCAATCAGTCCCATCAGACCCGCCGATTGCCAAAGTAAGCGTTGCTCTGTCGCGTAACGTTGTTCCGCCGTTAAACTCGTTTCCATAAATAGTGTAAATCCTTCCCGTAAAATCTGTTCACAAGTGTTTAATATAAATAAATGGTATTTTTCGCCGTTTCCTTATATTATACTACATCTATTTGATTTCTTGCGTTTACTTTTCCCAAAGAGTTCAATGTGCGGTTTTTACGGGTGCGGTTTGACGAACGAGAATTTCCGCGCGACAAACCGATGGACTGATCGGCGCCATTTTCATCAGCGTGATTTCCGTCGCATGCGGGTGGCCTTCCCATGCGGCAAATAATTCCAGCAGATGAAAATAATCGCCGACCAATGTCATCTTCCATTGTTTGGTCTCGTCCGCAGAAGGAATCTCTTCGCTGCTTTCCATTTGCACGTGCGCCCGGTTCGCGTCCGCTTCCCAGTCGATTATTCGCGCGGCTTCGTTTTGATATTGTTCCTTTTGTGCCAGTTGGGTCGTCAGTCGTTCGATTTCATGCGCCTGCGCCGCTTCTGCTTGACGAGCGTCCGCGGTCCGCGTTTGCCAGTGATATCCGACGCCGAACGCGCCGACAGTCAATAACCAGAGCACCGCCAACAGCAGCAAAGGATATTTAGTGACGGATGGCATTAGCTTCCTCCTCCGCATGACCCAGCCACATCGTAAAGGTATGCGCCGCCGCGACATGACGATCGATTTTACTTCGTACCGGCCGTTCCAGACGGGCGCTTAAATATTCGCTCCAATCATGTAAGGGCGCGCCCGATTGGAAGTTTCCGGTGACAATAATGTCTTCATTTTCCGTGCGAATTTCCGTCAGCGTCACATCGGCGGGGCAGGAGTCGCAAATCACGAGCAGCAGTTTGCTTGCCGTTAGGCGCGTTCGCTCATGTTCTTGGCGATCGTGTACTGCCGTCTGATACGCGGCTGCCTGCGTGCGCAGTGCCGACAGTTGAGCGACCGTCGTTTCGTTTTGTAACGCGTTCATTTCTTTTTGATACATGGCGTAATGAAACGCCGCATACCCGAACGCGAGCGCCAGAATGCAAAGGCTTCCCGCCAGCACGGGTCGAAACCAAGACAGCACGGGTTGCGGCGCGTGATTTTCTAAACGAATCGTTTGGCAAAGCGCGGCATTCTCCGGTCGTTGCGCTGCTCGCGCGGCAGCTGCCGGCAGGTACGCGGCATCACGCCATGGCGAAGGCGTATCCCCGAGCAGTTCCGCGGGAATGGTCGCGGGCCAAGGTCGGGTCGTGCCGATACTGCTCGGCGCGGCCGCGCCATGCACGTAGATGGCTTCATCTTCAGTCACCTCGTCCGAATGCGTTGCAGCGATCGTATGCGTCCGCCAATCCGTCCACACGCGCTCCCGATACTCCGCCACCATTTGAGACGCGGCGCAGTAAACCGTCCCCGCGGAGTCCGCCAGCGCTTCCCCCAACGCGACGATTTCCGGAACTACGATCACGCGTTCTACGCCCAATACCGCCAAGCGCTCGTCGGGCGCCGCATCAGACGTCATCGCCGCCATCAGGACACGAACGCGCTCCTCCGGCAACGGAACCGAACGCGTGCCGATCCATGGAGCCGCTACATCCGGAAAGAAACGTTCTCCTTCCCAGCGCAGCATTTCTCGCAACTCACGTTCGTTGAGCGCTCCCATTGCCACCGTTTTATACCGTACCGCCGCGGGGGATGCCGTCATCACTACCGTATGCAACGGCACATGCCATATTTCCGTCAGCACCCGGCGCGTTTTTGCCAAATCATCGGCGGCATGCGGCAACCAAATCCACTGCGCCGGTCCGCTTGCTTTTTCCCGCACGCACAATAAACCGTCACCTTCCCAGGCCAAAAACGGCAACGGCGAGGAGGCAAATATTTGTTTGCCCGCGTCGGTCAGCTTTTGCATTCGCTGACGCCAATTTCCCATTTGCCTTCTCCTTTCGGTACGCAGTTGATTTTAATGACAAGCGTGATTCGTTCCGCATCGTGCACGGCGACACTGGTGATTGTCGCCCGCGTGCCTTGCGGATCCATCGTCACGCGATTTTGATAGCCGTCGCGAACCGCCAGCTCTTTCGTCATTACATTGTCAGGCAGTCCTTGAGCGGCGCAACGTCCGAGCGCCCAGTTCAGCCCGCTTTCCGCGACGTAGCGAGTTTGCAGGCCCGTCACGGTATACGCGCTCGCCGTACGCACCGCCGCCGCCTGCTGCAACACAAGTCCGGCAAGCGTCAGCAGTCCGCACAACGCGACGCACCACCAAAGGAGCACGCTGCCGCGGTGCGATTCAGCGCACGACATAGGTCTCTCCTACGCGATACCACTGCGCGTACGGCAAAACCGCCGTGCCGTACGTTTGTTGACGCGCTCCGTATACCCAGGTAAACTGCGCCGTCACAAGGCCTTGATCGTCTACCGTGAACATTTTGTCACCGTCTTCTTTTCCCGGAAGAAATCGCGGCCGGTTGGCCGTGCCGTCGCCCGCTTCCGTCATCGGCTGGCGCTGCCCGTTTTTTAATTCCAGATAAAGTGCGCCGCTCGCGTAAAAAGCGTGTCGCAAATGATTCGGCGTCACAAAAACGTATTGATTCTTTCGCCCCGGTCTTGTTTGCGATGTGCCGGACCACAAATAGCTGTCCAGCGTTCCCAAAATGAACCGGCTGTCCTCGCTGATTTTGAGTTCCGTCCCAAGTCGCTGAAAGGTTTGCAACACGCCGCGCACCCGCGGCGCCAATGCCGCGCTCAACAGTCCGCAGAGCAACAGGGCCAGCAAAAGCTCCCAAAGAATATAGCCCGCGTGTTTACGCATGTGTGTTTCCTCGCGGCAGCCAAAGCGTCACCGTATCCGCGCCGCGTGAGCCGCTGACCGTGATTTCATAACCGTAAACGCCCGGTTCCGTCGCCTCTATGCCGGCGACATCAATCGTAAAGGGATGCGCATTGTATTCTTCGTTAACGCTGTAACCGGCGGGCACGCCGTCGACCAGGTAGGCGTATTTCAACCTTTCCGCCGCTTCCTGCAACAGCGCCGCTCGCTCCGTTTGCTCCCGCCCGCCGGCCGCGTTATGCACCGCGCCTAAAACGGTGGCGGCGAGCGTTCCGCCGACCACCGTCATAATCAGAATCAAGAAAAGAACTTCCGGAAAAATAAAGCCTCGCGATTTCATGTTCATTGCACGCGTACCCGTCCTGTCTGTGCGCTGATAATAATCCTTTTGCGTTCATGATGACGATTTTCCAACACGATTTGGTAATTCCCGCGGTAACTTTGCATCGGTCGACCGTTACTTTGAAACTGCACCAGCTTGGACTGCCCCGCGCTAAATGTAATGCCCTCCGGCAAGGCGGCACGTTGACCGATCAACGTATTTCGCGCCGTTACGTAGTACATCGCCGGGCGATGATCGACATTGAGATGCAGGGTCGGCATGTTGCTTTGTGCGCCGCGATTTTGTTGCGCAAGCGCTTGCGTCTGATGGATGGCGGCGCAAAGCGCCGAGGTCGCTCGCAATAAAGCCTGTCGATCCTGAAACGCCGCATACTGCACGGCGGACCAGGCGGTAAATATTCCCACTAAAGCGATCGCCACCAGCATTTCCCAAAGCAAATAACCGCGGTTTGATTGTTTATCCATAACCCAGCCAACTTCCTACCGGTGTCGTTAAACCGACCGCCAACGTCAAAAAAGGTCCGAACGGAATCGCCTGACAGCGGGAAGAAAACCCGCGGGAAAGGATGCCGAAGCACGCTCCCAAAAGCGCCGCCAGCCACAAGAGCAACAACGTTTGCAACGGCGACAGCCAAGTCGCGAGCGCCGCGTAATACCAAATGTCGCCCTGCCCCATGCCGCCGCGCGCGAGTCCGTATAAAACACCGGCCACTACAACTGCCAAAAGGCTTGCCATTAATGCGCTCAGAAAATGTCCCGCCGCGATGCTTTCCGCGCTTCCTGCCAGAAAAAGCAAAAGCGAAAGGCGCCTCGGCAACACGCCATAGCGAGCGTCACAAAGCGCGGCAAGCAGACTCAATCCGCACAATACCAATGTACCGATGAGCGAACGCCCGTCATTCAGACCGGGCAGTAGGCTCAGTGCCGCGAAAAAGCCGAAGCACCATTCCGTGCGCGTTAACCCGCAACGCGGCGTAAAAGGCTCGGCCCACTCCGCGGCATAGCGCCGCCGATACGCTTCCGCCCAACGCCATATGCAGGGTCCCGCGACGCAGGGCCACAACAAAACGCCGACCGCGGTCAGCGTCATTTGCCGCTCGGTCCGCCGTGCGAGGAGTATGTCGTGCCTTTATAGCTGTAAGTGACTTCTCCCTTCGTCGCCAATTTGCTCGTGTCGTAGCTTTCATTATCCGGCGCTTTTGGAACCGCTTCCAAGTATCCTTTCGAGGCGTCCGTCGTATTTACCAATTCGTCCAGGGAGCTCGGGTATTTGCCCGTGTCCACCTGGTACATCGCCACCGCCGTTCCGACACTGTGCAAATCCGCTTGAATCTTCGCCACTTTGGCGCGATCCGCCGCGCCGCCGAATTTCGGTATAACAACCGTCGCCAAAATCCCGATGATAGCAATTACAATTAACAGTTCGATCAAAGTAAAACCGGCATGTTTGCGTTGTTTCGTTCTTTGCATGAAAATCATCCTTTCTACATCGGAGCCGTTACCACATCGATAATCGGCAGCAAGATACTGTACATCAAAAATCCTACCCACAATCCCGTCGCCAACAAAAGCAACGGTCCTAACCATGTTTTCAGTTGCTCCCAGCTGCGCGCGCTTTCCTCTTCGTAATACGCGGCCGTCTCCGCCAAGAGTTCCTCCAAACGTCCGCTTTCCGTACCCACGCGCACCATGTGAAGATACACCGGCCCGGTGATGTCCGCCGCTTGCAGCGCCGTCTCCAACGCGCGACCGTTGCGCACGGCGGCGCGAGCGGTAAGCAAGCGTTCCCGATATAGCGGATTGGTGACCGCCGCCGTCAAACGCAATGTCTCCGCGAGATCCAAGCCGCTTTTTAATAAAAGCGCCTGTATCTGCGCCATGCGCGCGTACATCGGCGCGCGAAATAAAGTAAAGCGATCCGCTTGACGGGCGACAACCATTCGTCCGGTCGGCGTCATGGCCAGCGCGACAAGCGCGCCCAAAAGCAAAACCAGCGCGAGCGCGATCAAAAGTACATGCGAATGGAACCATTGCGCCGTCGTTAGTACCGTTTGCGTCACCGCCGACGGCTGCGCGCCGAGATCGGCGAACAGATTCGCGAAGGTCGGCAAAATCCAAATCACGGAAATTCCGCCGACCAACAATCCCGCCAGCATCACCAGCAAGGGATAGCTGTACGCCTCCCGACGCAAGCGCTGCAATTTTAACTGATTGCGATAGTAAAGCGAAGCGTATGTTAAATTCTCCGCCAGCACGCCGGCCGCTTCGCCTGCTTCCACCAGCGCGATCAGCAACGGCGGAAAAACGTGCGCCGTTTGCAAGGCCTCCCGCAACGTCTCACCCGTCTCCACCGCCGCGCTGACATCCGTCAACGCTTGTTGCAAGCGGGGCGGGCCCGTTTCACTCAGCAAGCGCAGTGCCGTCAACACGTCAATCCCGGCGCGCAACAATGTCGCCCACTGTTGGGTAAAAAGTGCCAAGGTGCGCGCGCCGAGTTTTCGTTGCAAAATTTGTTCCCACGCATGGCCGCGGCGCAAACGAACCACATACCAGGAACGCGCCCGCAGCAACGCCGCCGCGTCGGCTTCCGAATCGCTTTCGATCCAGCCCGTGCGCCGCAAATGTTGCGCCTCATCCAATGCTATATAGTGGTATCGCTGCATTGCTGCCATTGCTCCTCAAGATCGTCTTTTTCGTCGTCGGAAAGCATTTGCCGCGCGCGTTGCAGCGCTTGCGTAAATGTTTGCGCCTGCACACCGCCCGTTTGTAAATAACCGTTCAGTTGCGCCTCTTTGCCGTCACGCACCAGACGTGACAAAGCCGGCGTCCACCACGCGTACGAACGCAATAATACGCGGCGCGCGCCGACCGGCAACAGACGCTGCGCGACAGCCAGCCGCAACGTCGCGGCGATTTGGTAACGCACTTGCGTTTGCGCCGCCGCGGGAAACGCGTGCACCAGCCGCCCGATCATGGCGGGCAGCGTCGCGCTATGCACGGTGGCTAACACGAGATGACCGGTTTCCGCCGCCGTCAACGCCGCGTGAATCGTCTCCGGATGACGCAATTCACCGATGACCAACACATCCGGGTCGGCTCGTAACGCTTGCCACACGCCATTCGTGAAATCCGCCACGTCCGTACCGACAGCGCGTTGACGAATCAGGCAACGGCCGGCGGGTAAATATAATTCCGGCGGATCTTCCAGCGTAATCACATGCCGCGAAAACCGTTCATTCATTTGCGCCAAAACATGCAATAACGCCGTCGTTTTGCCGCTACCGGTCGCGCCGCCGATCAACACTAAGCCCTCATTTAACGCGGCGGCATCCGCCAAAAGCGTTGGATCGGGATCCTCCGGTAAATCGTCCAAACCGTACAAAATGCGTACGCCGGCGCAAAGCTTGCCCCCGGCGAAAAAGAAGGAAAAGCGCAGCGGTCGATTTTCACGGCAAACAATATCAAGATGACGTTCGGAGCGCAGGATGGTTTGCTCATCCGCTGTTAAAAAATGAGCGCACCAGGCATCCCACGCCGCGTCGCTGAGGATCTCTCCGCTGTTTTCCAAGCGCCCTTCCCGCCGATAATAAATCGGCTCTCCCGGAGTCAAATGAATATCACTCGCCTGGCGTTCTAACGCATGAACCAACCAATCGGCCTGCCAATCAACTCGCAAAAAAAGCCGCCTCCTCTACGCCTACCTCACCTTTCTCGATCCGTTCACGAACCTGCTCCGCGAGCGGGAACCGCGTCAGACTGCCGCACAACGAGCGTAACCTCGGAATGCCTTCCGGCAACGCCAGTTGATTTTTAATGCGCTCATCCAGCGGCAACATTTCAAAAATACCCGTCCGTCCGGCATATCCGGTCGCGTGACATCGCTCGCAACCGCCGCGCGTAAACAAGGCGTTATCGGTGCTGCCCTCAGCCCATGAAGCAACGCCTTGATAAGATTGTTTGCACGCGGGACACAAAAGACGCAGCAAGCGTTGCGAAATCACCAACGTCAGCGACGCCGCCACAAGATACGGCGCGATTCCCATTTCCACAAAACGCAGCGGAATTTCCGCCGCCGTATTGGCGTGCATCGAGGACAACACCAGGTGCCCCGTCAGCGCCGCGCGAATCGCAATTTCCGCCGTTTCGCGGTCGCGGATTTCGCCGACGGCGATCACATCCGGATCTTGGCGTAAAATACTGCGCAGTCCTTTGGCGAATGTGAGTCCGCTTTGTTCATTCACCTGCACCTGATTCACGCCGGGCAAGTGATACTCAATCGGATCTTCAATCGAGACCAAATTGCGCGCGCTGTCATTCAAAAAGGCGAGCGCCGCCGCCAGCGTGGTGCTTTTGCCCGTTCCTGTCGCGCCGGCAACCACAATCAATCCCGCGCTGCGCCGCAATTCACGAACCAACAGCGACTGCGCCGCCGGCAACAGGCCGAGCCTTTCCAGTTGCGGCACAAACAGCGGATTGCCTAAAATTCTGACCACTATTTTTTCACCATAAAAAACCGGTAACGAAGAAATACGTAAATCATATTTCCTGTTACCGGTTTCAAAAGTGCAACTGCCGTCTAAGGGCAATCGCTTTTCCGCCATATTCATATGTGCCAGCGCTTTGATATAATTCGCCACCGAGGGCGCAAAAGTCCCGGGGAGTTGTGTTGTTTCCCAAAGTTTGCCGTGAATGCGAAAACGGACGCGCAACCCGTCTTCCTGCGGTTCAAAATGAACATCGCTCGCGCCGGCAGCTACGGCTTGCGTCAGTAATGCGTGCACCGCTGTCTTGGGTGTTGCCATCTCCTGCGCCGTCATGTCGTCGCTGCTCCTTTATTCGCAACATAAATTTTTATTCATTACGTTTTTAATACTATGCTTGCAAAAATTAAAAGTCAAGTAAAATTTCGCGCGCGCAGCGCGGTTTACATCGTTGTTTGACGAACCGAAAAAGACGTCCACGGGCGTCTCTTCTGGTTCCATGCGGCCGCGCGCTCAACAGCATGATAAAAAGCACGGCGAAAAGTTTTTGTTTTCATTTCCCTGTTTTATTTATCAAGTTTTACGCAATAAAAAAGATCCCGAGATCTCGGGATCTTTTTTACGTTACGCGTTTTTCGTGCGTACGCTATGATGTTTCTTGCCGTCATAATTGCGCCATACCACCCACAGCGAAGTCGCGATGCACAGAGACGAGTACGCGCCGCTGATGAAGCCCACCAGCATGACGAGCGCGAAGTTTTTCGTGGTTTCGCCGCCGAAGAAATACAGCGAACCGACCGCGAACAAAACGGTCGTCAATGTGTAGAAACTGCGCGTAATACTTTGCTTAATACTGTCGTTCGCGAGCGTTTCGTACGAATCCGTTTTGCGATGCGTGCGCAAGTTTTCGCGGACGCGGTCGAAAATAACGACCGATTCGTTCATCGAGTAGCCGATAACCGTCAAAATCGCCGCCAGGAACGACGCGTCAATTTCCAGCTGGAACAATGCGAATGTGCCCAGCACGACTAAGATATCGTGCGTAATCGCGATGATACAGGAAATGCCGATCCGGTATTCAAAACGATAGGAGATGTACGCGATCAACGCGGCGAAAGCAACCAGCAAATTGATCAGCGCGTGTTCGGTCACTTCCGAACCGATGACCGCGCCGACGGATTCGATGCGCTTCACATCGACATCACCCAATTTTTGTTGCACATGAGCCACGACCGTATTCGTTTCTTCCGCCGACAGGTTATGCGTGCGAATCATCACATCGTGACCCGATTCGCTGTCGACGTTGCCGGAAAGCTGAATCGTGCTGGCGCCGAGACCGTCGTCGGTGACCGCCTCACGCACTTGCGCGACCGTCACGGGCTGCGCGAAATTCAGGTCGATAATCGTGCCGCCGGTGAAATCAATGCCCCAGTTGAAGCCGAACATCGCGATCGCGATGATGCATGGAATGACAAGCAGGGTCGAGAACGTAAACCAAATTTTACGATAGCTGACTAAGTTCCACTTCCAATTCATTTGGCATAGCCCCCTTTCCGCGCTCCGAAGAGCCAGGGATTATGCACAATATTGGCGTTGATGAGCATCATCAGCAACGTTCGACTGACGGTGATCGCCGTGAACATGCTGACGAGCACGCCCAAACCGAGCGTAATCGCGAAACCTTTAATCGTGCCGCTGCCTAAGACAAACAGAATCAACGCGGTAATCATAACCGTCATGTTCGCGTCGAAAATCGTCGCGAACGCGCGTTTAAAACCGGCCTGAATAGCGAGACGCAATACTTTACCGGCCGCGATTTCTTCCTTAAAGCGTTCGAAAATCAAGATATTCGCATCGACCGCCATACCAATGGAAAGAATGATACCCGCGATGCCCGGCAAGGTCAGTGTCGCATGCAGTAATTTTAAAATCAAAAGCAATAACAAAACATAGACGAGCAACGCCACATTGGCGATAAACCCGTTCACGCGATAAATCAAAAGCATGAAGATCGTAATCAACGAAAGGCCGATCGCGAAGGCCATGACGCTCTTATCTTTGGAGTCCTGACCGAGCGACGGTCCGACGGTGCGAACTTCCATAACGTCGACTTTAACCGGCAACGCGCCGCTGCGCAAAAGAATCGCCAAGTCTTTGGCTTCTTCCAGCGAACGGTTACCGGTGATGACCGCTTTACCGCCTAAAATCGGTTCGTTCACGACCGGATTCGTCAGAACTTCGCCGTCCAATACGATCGCGATATGACGACCGACATTCTGCGTCGTCAGGTCACCGAATTTTTTCGCGCCCTGATCATTGAATTCGATGGCGACTAAAGGTTTGTTTCCCTGTCCCAATTCTTCTTTCGCTGTCGCCAGATCTTCACCCGAAAGGCGGACATTGCCGTCCTCGTCTTTGAACTGCAGAATCGCCGTCTTGCCGATCGTTTTGATCGCCTGTTCCGGATCGCGTTCGCCCGGCAGTTCGATGATGATACGGCGCGAACCTTCACGCTGAATGATCGGTTCGGTCAAACCCATTTCATTGATACGACGTTCCATGATCTTGACGACCTGTTCCACGTCCTGATCGGTAACGACGTGTTCGGGCATGTCTTTCGCTTCCAGCACGATATGCGTGCCGCCTTGCAGATCCAAGCCCTGTTTGATCGATCCCGCCAAATCGCCTACTTTGAAAACAAAGAGGCCGATGATGACAGCGATCGCCAATAAAAATTTTAACAACTCATTGATACGCAAAACTTATTCTCCCTCCCCGCCGGTCACCTCGCGGTGTACCAGGCGGTCTCCGTGACTACCGCATCTACCGTTACGTCGTTCGGCGTAAGCGGAATCTGCGTGACGAGAAAGGCCTCGGCGCAAATACCGAGTGTCTTTGCATTTGTATGTACCAGCCAGCGGTCATAGTAACCGCCGCCCATGCCCAGGCGCGCTCCGTTGCGTGTGAATGCCAAGCCGGGAGCTAACACCAAGTCGAATTCACTCGGATCGATCACCGCGGTGTCGCGCGGTTCGCGAATCTCCCAGCGGTTCAGCGCCAAATTATCCCATGAAGTCAGCTCGACCGCGTCCATGATGCCGAGCGTGGCCGTGAGTTTCGGCACGGCGACGGTTTTCCCTTCGGCGAGCGCGGCGCGGAGCACCGGATCAATATTGATTTCCTGCGGCATCGCCAAATACCCGAAAATAACTTTCGCGTCGCGAAACATCGCGGAATCCGTGATGCGCTCACAAATAGCGCGGCTGACTAAAGCGGGCTCAAAGTGATGCCGTTTTTCCAAAAGAGGACGGCGCAACGCTTTTTTCTGCGCTTGCGCCGCTGTCATTTCAGGCATCACGGTTGGCCGCTTCCTGCTCTGCTTCGATTTCTTTAGCGACCGGTTCTTCTTCTTCTTCCGATTGGAATTTATGAATCGCCGCTTTGGCGACTTTAATTTCCACTTTCGGAGCGATCTGTAAAAGGACCCATTCGTTTTTAATCGCCTTTACAGTACCATACAGGCCGCCGACGGTAATCACCTTACTGTTGCGACCGAGACGTTCTAAAAACATCTTACGCTCGGACTTTTCCCGTCGCTGCGGCCGATACAGTAAGAAATAAAAAATAGCAATCATCAATAAAAACGGCCATGCGGCGTTAATTAACGGCATAAATTGTTGCACACTTGCACCTCCTTAATCATATTGTATCTTATCTTATTTATTTTATCATATTCAAAGGCTCTGCGAAAATCTTACGCGCATCTTTTTCTAGCGTTGCCATTGCGCCCAAAAATCACGCTGAAAATCGCCGAACCGATCTTCCAAAATCGCTTCCCGCAAACCACGCATGAAACGCTGCAGGAAATGGATATTGTGCACGGAAAGCAGACGGAACGCGAAAATTTCTTCCGCTTTATACAAGTGGCGAATGTACGCCCGCGTATAGTGGCGGCACGCGTAGCAGTCGCATTCCTCATCCAACGGTGAAAAATCGCGCTCGAACTGTTTATTTTTAATATTCAGCCGGCCCGTTTTCAACATCGCCATGCCGTTACGCGCGACGCGCGTCGGATAGACGCAGTCGAACATGTCGACGCCGCGCGCCACTCCCTCCACGAGACAATCCGGCGTGCCCACGCCCATCAGGTAGCGCGCCTTATCGCGCGGCATCAGATGCGTCGTGTAGTCCAGCATTTCATACATCAGATCGTGCGGCTCGCCCACGCTTAAACCGCCGATCGCGAAACCGTCAAACGGAAGCGCCGTAATCTCCCGCGCGCTTTGCGCCCGCAGGTCGCGATACATGCCGCCCTGAATGATACCGAACATGCCTTGCGCCGGATGCTCATGCACTTCCAGACAACGTTTCGCCCAACGCGTCGTGCGTTCCGTCGACTGCTTGGCGTACTCGTAGTCCGCCGGATACGGGATGCATTCATCAAAGGCCATCGCGATATCCGCTCCGAGATCCATCTGCGCGCGCGTCGCCACTTCCGGCGACAGAAATTGCTTGGATCCGTCGATATGGGAACGGAAATACACGCCTTCCTCTTTGATCTTGCGCATCGCGCCCAGGCTGAATACCTGGAACCCGCCGCTGTCGGTAAGCATCGCGCGCGGCCACTTCATAAACTGATGCAGGCCCCCGGCCGCTTTAATCAATTCCGTACCGGGACGCAAAAATAAATGATACGTGTTGCTTAAAATAATGCCCGCGCCGGTGTCCGCCACTTCCTCCGGTGACAATGTTTTGACCGTCGCCTGCGTGCCCACCGGCATGAACATCGGCGTGTCAAAACTTCCGTGCGGCGTATGAATGCGGCCGGCGCGAGCGCCGGTTTGCGCGTCTTCATGCACTAATTCATAGGTAATAACTGCCATATCGCACCTACCGTATCCACATGGCGTCGCCGAAACTGAAGAACCGATACTTCGCCGCGACCGCTTCCCGGTAAGCGGCGAACACATGGTCTTTACCGGCGAACGCGGAAATCATCATCAAAAGCGTCGACTGCGGCAAATGAAAATTAGTCACCATCGCGTCCACGATTTTAAACTCATACCCCGGGTAAATAAAAAGTTCCGTCGCGTCGCGGCCCGCTTTCACAACGCCGCTTTGCCCCGCCGCCTCCAGCGTGCGCACCGACGTCGTGCCGACCGCGACGATCCGCCGTCCGGCGCGTTTCGCCTCATTGATCAGCTGCGCCGTTTCTTCACTCACGTTATACGTTTCCGAATGCATATGATGCGCTTCGATCTCTGTCACCGAAACCGGACGAAACGTGCCCAGTCCGACATCCAACGTGACGTAGCAGACGGTCGCGCCGCGCGCGGCGATTTCTTCCAGCACTTCCGGCGTGAAATGTAATCCCGCCGTCGGCGCCGCCGCCGACCCCGGCGTTTTACTGTACACGGTCTGGTACCGTTCCCGATCCTGCAAGCGCTCGTGAATGTACGGCGGCAACGGCATTTCGCCGATTTCGTCCAAGCGTTCATAAAAATCGCCGTCATAAGTAAACTTCAAAACGCGTCCGCCAAAGTCCGTGCGATCTTCCACCGTCGCCGTCACGCCGGCGTCAAAGGTAAGCGCCGTGCCCGGCAACGCTTTTTTGCCCGGCCGCACCAACACTTCCCAACGGTCTTCGCCCAGCGGATGCAGCAGCAGGACTTCCACCCTGCCGCCCGTCGGCCGTTTACCGTAAAGCCGCGCCGGAATGACGCGCGTATTATTAAAAACCCACACGTCATCGGGGCGCACGTCTGCTAAAATATCCCGAAATGTTCCCTGTTTCGTAGCGCCCGTTTGACGATCCAAAGTGAGCAGTCGCGACGTGTCGCGCGGCTCGACCGGAGTTTGCGCGATCAGCTCCTCCGGCAAATCATAATTAAATTCACTGACGTTCATATCTGACCTTCGTTTCAATACATTTTTTCAATGGTGACACCCGTATAGAAGTGTCGTAAAATTTCCCGATAATGATGCGGATCACGCGGCTTTTGCTGCGCCATGATCTGCGCGCCCCATTGGGACATGCCGACGCCGTGGCCATACCCGTAACCGATAATTTTCAAGCGATCGTTCTTGCTGCCTTTGACGATATCGAACATCGTGCTTCGCAAGTCGAACATCTGCTGAAAACGGTTGCCGCTGATCGCCACCGCCTGTTTTTTACCGGCGATCTGCAAGGTGCGAACGCGTCCCGAAACGGTTCGGTCAAACGCTTTCATCGGCGCTTTTTTCAGCTTGGACAATTTAATATTCTTAATTTTGCCGACATCTTTACCGTACGCCGCCAGCGCGCGCTCCAAATCAGCGAGCGAAATTTCTTTTTCCCAGCGTTGTTTGGTGAAATCGTTCAGCGGTTCACTCACCGCGCGCAAGTAGGGCACGAAATTGTCCCAGACATTTTCACTGTCTTCCGTGTAGCCGCCCGAATGCGCGCAAAATACCGCGTCAATCGGTTCGCCTTTGTACAAAATTACTTCGCCCGCCGTATCATTGACGGCTTGCGTGGATTCCGGAGCTTCCGCCGCGACGCCGCCGTACACTTGCGAAACGATGGTGTCGTAGACGTCAAACCCTTGCGACGCGTAATTATTTTTATGATTGAGCGCGTACGTGCGAGCCGCCACCGCTTGCGCCCGCAACGCGTTCGGCTCCCACGACGCCGACATTTCACGCGGCACGACGCCGTAGAGGTACTCTTCCATGCCGACTTCGTTGATCACCGTCACGCCGTCATGTCCCGGCGTCCGAATCAATTTCAGCGCGCCGCGGTATTCGTTGCCGTCCACCGCGACAAGCGCGAAGCCTTCCGGCCGAATATACACCGTTTCGCCGACTTTTTTACCGTCGAGCGTAATGGATTTCGCGCTCACGCCGATGCGCAAGGTGTCGCCCTTGCTGAATGTTTTCCATTTTTGCGTGCCGTTATACACCGTGTACGCGCCGTTGACGCTTACTTTCGGCGAGTGGGCGTTGCGCATCAGACCGACCAACACGATCGGTTCATTTTCCGTGATCGGTAAAACTTGTCGGAGATCGCCCCGTTTGTCTTTCGCTTCTGCCCGAGGAGACGTTGGCGTCTCGTAACGTCCCATCTTCACTTTCGCCGGCTTTTTCACCGGCACTCCTTTCACCACGCGCGTGCTTTGCGTACGCGAACGCGCGCCCGGCGAACCTTTTACGCCCGCCGCGTCCACGGTCGCCGCCGTGCCCAAAAGAAGCGCTCCCGTCAAAATAACCGCGCAGCATTGCTGCCATCGAACCATAATTCACCGCCTTGTAAACAACTGTAAGACAAGCGTCAGAACGATCGAAAGCAAAATCGATGTTCCGAGCGGAAAATAAAATGTAGTATTGCCCTTGGTAAATGAAATATCTCCGGGCAATTTGCCCAGCGGTAAAAAGTGACTGCCGAAATACATGCACGCGCCGACCAAAAGCAACACGGCGCCGAGGATCATCAGCATTTTACCCATGACGCGCCTCAAACAAATCACCGTCCGATGTCTGTCGCGGCATCGCGATCCCCAGATGCGCGTACGCCGCCGTCGTCGCCACGCGACCGCGCGGTGTGCGATGCAAAAATCCGTTTTGCATCAGGTACGGTTCGTACACATCTTCGATCGTCGCCGTTTCCTCACTCACCGCGGCCGCGATGGTGTCAAGCCCGACCGGCCCGCCGCCGAACTGACGAATAATCGTCGCGAGAACCTTGCGGTCAATCGCGTCCAAACCGGCATGATCGACTTCCATCGCCGCCAGCGCCAAATCGGCAATCTCTGACGTGATGACGCCGTCCGCCTTTACCTGCGCGAAATCGCGCACGCGTTTCAGCAGGCGATTCGCGATACGCGGCGTGCCGCGCGAACGACGGGCGATTTCCGACGCCCCCTCCGGCGCCATTTCAATCCCCAATAATTGCGCCGAACGCGTAATGATTTTTTCAATTTCCGCGGGTTGGTAGTATTCCAGGCGATGAATGACGCCGAAACGATCGCGCAACGGCGCCGCCAACGCTCCCGCGCGCGTCGTCGCGCCCACCAACGTGAACGGCGGCAAATCAATGCGAACCGATTTCGCGCCCGGACCTTTACCGATCAAAATATCCAACGCGAAATCTTCCAGCGCCGGATATAAAATCTCTTCCACGCTGCGGGAAAGGCGATGAATTTCATCAATAAATAGTACGTCGCCGGTTTCCAAATTGGTCAGCAACGCTGCCAAGTCACCGGGACGTTCAATCGCCGGACCGCTCGTGATCCTAAGCGGCACATCCATTTCGTTGGCGATCACGCCCGCCAGCGTCGTTTTACCGAGCCCCGGCGGACCGTATAAAAGCACGTGATCCAAAGGTTCGCCGCGCTGCTTCGCCGCGGCGATATATACTTCCAAATTGCGCTTGAGCGTTTCCTGTCCGATATAATCGGCCAAGTGCCGCGGTCGCAACGACTGTTGCCAACCGTCGCCCGACGTTTCCTCACGCGCGATAATTCGTTCGTCTGCCATCATTATCCTCTTTCTTTACCGAGTTGCGCCAACACCGCGCGCAGCAAACGGTCCGTTTGCGGGTACTGCGCCGCCAGCTTTTCCGCTGCGCCGCGCACTTCCTGTTCCGTATAACCGAGACCCACCAGCGCCTGCACCGTTTCCGCCACCGGTCCCGTCGCGCTTTGCGCCGTCGCGACGTCTTCCGGCCAGTCCATCGATGCGCCCGACGCCGCGGGTACTTTGTCTTTCAATTCCAACACCAGACGTTCCGCCGATTTTTTACCGATGCCCGGCAACTTCATCAGCACCGCTTTATTGCAAATCCGAATCGCTTCAAAAAAAGCCTCCGGCGCGATCGCGGAAACTATGCCGATCGCGACTTTCGGGCCGACGCCCGATACCGTAATCAGCATGGTAAATAAATCATATTCCGCTTCGCTCGCGAATCCGTACAGCGACAACGCGTCTTCGCGCACCTGCAGATAGGTATACAGCGTCACCGTCTCACCGAGCCCCACCGCCTCGCGCGTGGAGGCGGGAAGACGCAACCGATACCCGATGCCGCCGACATCCAACAGGCACCAATCGAGTTCCAAGCGCGTAATTTTTCCATGTAAATAACCGATCATTTGGGCAACCCCCAGCGTTCCGCTTGTCGTTCCTGTAGTAATGTGCAAATCGCGATCGCGAGCGCGTCCGCAGCGTCATCCGGTGAAATTTTTTCACGAATACCGAGCAAACGCATCGTCATCACAATCATTTGATGCTTGGTCGCGCGCCCGTAACCCACGATACCCTGCTTCACTTGCAAGGGCGTGTATTCCGAAACCGGCAAACCCGCCAGCCGCGCCGCCAGCAAAATCACGCCGCGCGCTTGCGCCACCGTGATGGCCGTCGTCACATTTTTATTAAAAAACAACTCCTCCACGCCCACGCGTTCCGGCTGATATTTCTCAATCAAGTCGACAAGGCCGTTATAGAGAGTCGTCAGACGATCGGGCATCGGCGTATGCGCCGGCGTTGTCAGCACACCGTAGTCGATGAATTGCAACCGACTGCCGTTACGCTCCACGACGCCGAAACCGCAGATCGCCGTCCCCGGATCAATCCCTAAAACACGCATGATTTCACACCTTTATCCATATTTCTTTTATTATAGCATACCCGCTGTTTTAAAATGCTTGCGGATCGCCGCGCGCCGCCGCGTCTACTTAAAAAATAAAGCGGAAAATGGAAAATAAAAAAGAGCCGTCCGCAGACGACTCTCTTTTTATTTTCCGTGCCCTTTTTTAATTAAATACACCATGACGTCGCGCCGTCCCCACTGTATCGCCTCATCATACGACTCCATCGCGACATCAATGGTCTTGCCTCGAATCGCGCCGCCGATATCATCCGCCAACGCGTAGCCGTAGCCTTCCACATACACCAACGAGCCCAGCGGAATCAAGCTCGGATCCACCGCGACATGCCCGCGCGAAAGCAAACTGCCGCGCGCCGTGTGCGATCCCGTGCCGCCGTCTTGCGAAGAATACGCCGACGCGTGCATCGTCCATTTATGTAAATATTTTGACGGCGCGGGCGCCGGTTTCGCCGATTCGTTCCAGAAAAATTCGTCCGCGACGCCGTTCGCCGTTACGCCGTGATGCTTTTGCCAATCCTGCAACGCGCTTCGCGTCGCGCCGCCGAACGCCGCGTCGATGATCCCGACATCGTAACCGTTTTGCACTAAACGACTTTGCAAAAGTCGCACATGTTTACCCGAGTCGCCCTGCTGTAAACCGATTTTATCGGCGGAGCGAGACGATTTTTTCACCGTTTGCGCCTTGTCGCGACTGCGTTTCGCCGCGGGTTTCGCGTTTGTCGCGCGCGCCCGCATGCCTTTCACCGCGCCGCGCGAGATGGCGATATCTCGTCCGCGCGTGAGTAATGACCAGGTTTTTTCATCGATCGCGCCGATCACTTCCAAGCCGTGCTCCCGCTGAAACGTTTGCACCGCTTTGGTAAGTTGCTCTCCGTACACGCCGTCGGGCGCGCCGACCTCATACCCTTCCGCGGCGAACAATTGCTGCAAAGTGACAATATCTCCGCCCAAATTGCCGGGAGCGTACAAAATGCCGCCACCGTCGCGCGGGGCGTCCGTCTCCGCCAAGCGCGTCAATATCGTTTCATCGGCTTGACCGGTAACGGGAAGTCCCTGATCTCGTTGGTATAAGCGCAACGCTTTTTCCGTCGTCGAGCCGAACACGCCGTCGGCTTCCCGCGCGAGGTAACCTTCTTCGATCAAGGCCTCTTGCAAACTCTGCACCGCGTCTCCCGCGTCGCCTTTTTGCATCGCCCACGCCGCGGTGCTCGCGCCGCAAAGGCAAAGACAGAAAACAAGTCCTGCTATGATTCGTCTCAATTCGTCACCACCTAACTTTTACTATTTTACTATGCGCGTCAATTTTCTGTCAAAACTATGCCGGCATGATCTCTTTTTGTCCTATAGTTTCGTCTGTTGAAAATAGTAAAAAAAGGCATGACGTCAACATGCCAACGCGAACGGAGATTGACAGACGGCGCGCCATCGTGAAACGGCATGCTGTGATGTGCCGCGCCATCTTCCACGGCAATTTCGGCAACAAAAAAAGATGGCGGAAAACCGCCATCTTTTTATAATCACTAAATTAGAATTTGTAGGACAATTGTACTTTGGTGAGGTCGTCGAGGTCAGCGCCGTCTTTGGTTTCCGCGCTGAATGTGCGGAGACCTTCGAGTTTGACGTTTTCAGCAACGACTACGCCGAAGCCCGCGCCCCAGGATTCGGTGTTGTTCAAGTAGCTCGAAGTGCGGAGCGAACCCGTGCCGCCGAGGTACGATCCTTGTTCCGCGTCAACATAGTCAACGAAGATGTTGAAGCTGCCCGGTTTCTTCAGGTTCAGATGACCGAAGTCAACGCGAGCGGTCCAAAATTCAGCGTCGTCACGATCTTTGTAACCGACGTTGAAGTAGTCGCCGGAGAGCGAGAAGTCTTCGTTCAGACCGAAGATCGCGCCCGCGCCCCAGATGTCATCCAAGCCGGCCGCGTCAACTTTGTCGCCGTTCGGAGCGATGTAGGTGCCGAGTACGCGGAAGTTGCTGCCGTTGTAACCCAAAGTGGCATAGGTCATTTCCGGGCTCTTCACGGTAGCGGTGTTGCCTTCTTTTTTGTAATCTTCGAACAGTTTTTCCGCTTTTTCAGCTTCCGCTTTACTGTTCATAATATTGACGTTCAGTTCCGTGTTGGCTTTTTTAGCTTTTTCCATACGAGCAGCGGCCGCGTCAAGTTTCGTTTCGAGTTCCGCTTTGTTTTCATCCGTCGCGTTAGCGTAGTTGTTGAGCGCTGTCTGCCAAGCCTTCATGGAAGCGCGGAATTCATCACCGACAGCGTCTTTCTGATCTTCGAAACCTTTCAAGTCCGCGTTAGCTTTTGCTAAAGCGTTTTCGAGATTAGCATATTGCTCGTTGGTGAGTTTCATTTCTTTCGCGTAGCCGTAGCCGACGGAAGCGGTTACTTCATCGGTCGCTTTGTATTGGAGACGTACGCCATCGAAAGCGTCATCGTACCAGTAGCCGGTTGCGCCGAATGTTTCGCCGTAACGACCCGCGGTCAGGTGCAGACCGTCGGTCAGTTCATGGTCAAGATACAAGCGGTCGAGATCCAAGTCCGGATCTTCGTTGTCGCTGTCAAAACCGAAGTTACCCGAGGTAATGCGAGCGGTTACTTTGGTCTTGTCCGCTACTTTCGCGTTAAACTGGAGGCGAGCACGCATATCGAAGTGATCCTCATCTTTTATGCCGTCGTCCGTCCAACGAACACGAGCGTCACCGGTCACTTTTACGTTGCCGACGCGGTTTTCCAAGTTGGAAACGCGTACGCCAAGGCTGTTCAGTTCGTTCGCGAATTCGTCAGCCAAACGGTTCAGTTGCGCCTGTTGTTCCGCGTTCAACTGGTCCTGTTTGACCATCGCGCGAGCGACCATCTGCGCCATTTCATAACGGGTGATGTTCTGCTGACCTTTGAATTCTCCATCCGGGTATCCTTCGACTACGCCTTCAGCGGCGAGTTGGGATACTGCCTGGTACGCCCAGTCGTTCGGAGTTACATCCGAGAACGGATTCGGGGCCGCGAATGCTGTCGTTGCGCCGAGGACGCAAGCAGCTGCCAATACTGTTGCCAATTTTTTGTTCATAATTGACACTCTCCTTTTGCAAAATGTCGGCAAATTTGTCAGAGCGTCATGGTACGAGTGACCTTGTTTCCTCTACCTTTCGCTCTTCGGTACACAGTTGCCGTGACTATGTACTGAAGTCATTGTAACACCATTAAATTTGAAATGCAAATACGTAATGAAGAAATTTTATTTCATTTGTATTTTGATGAGACAAATTTTCTCATTATCCAATGCTTTCATTTTTCACGAAAAAAAAGATGGCGGAAAACCACCATCTTTTTATAATCACCAAATTAGAATTTGTAGGACAATTGTACTTTGGTGAGGTCGTCGAGGTCAGCGCCGTCTTTGGTTTCCGCGCTGAATGTGCGGAGACCTTCGAGTTTGACGTTTTCAGCAACGACTACGCCGAAGCCCGCGCCCCAGGATTCGGTGTTGTTCAAGTAGCTCGAAGTGCGGAGCGAACCCGTGCCGCCGAGGTACGATCCTTGTTCCGCGTCAACATAGTCAACGAAGATGTTGAAGCTGCCCGGTTTTTTCATGTCCGCGTGACCGAAATCAACGCGAGCGTTCCAGAAGTCAGCGTCGTCATGGTCTTTGTAACCGACATTGAAGTAGTCGCCGGAGAGCGAGAAGTCTTCGTTCAGACCGACGATCGCGCCCGCGCCCCAGATGTCATCCAAGCCGGCCGCGTCAACTTTGCTGCCGTTCGGAGCGATGTAGGTACCGAGTACGCGGAAGTTGCTGCCGTTGTAACCCAAAGTACCGTAGGTCATTTCCGGGCTCTTCAGATCTTTTTCGCCATTAAACGCCTTGTCTAATGCTTCCTGAGCAAGTTCTACATCATGCGTACGAACACCCAACATCATGTTGGTTTCATAAATGGCGTATTGATCACCGGATGCGACAGCCGCGTCATATTCTTTTTGCGCCTGCGCCAACGCATTTTGCGCCGCTTTCAAATCAGCTTTCATCTCTACAACTTGCGGAGCTACGTTCAGGTTCATTTCTTTCGCGTAGCCGTAGCCGACGGAAGCGGTTACTTCATCGGTCGCTTTGTATTGGAGACGAACGCCGTCGAAAGCATCATCGTACCAGTAGCCGGTCGCGCCGAATTTTTCGCCGTAACGACCGCCGGTCAGGTGCAGACCGTCGCTCAGTTCATGGTCAAGATACAAGCGGTCGAGATCCAAGTCCGGATCTTCTTTGTCGCTGTCAAAACCGAAGTTACCCGAGGTAATGCGAGCGGTTGCCGTGGTCTTATCCGCTACTTTCGCGTTAAACTGGAGGCGAGCGCGCATATCGAAGTTGTCGTCATCGCCGTCGTCTACCCAGCGAACACGAGCGTCACCGGTCACTTTTACGTTGCCGACGCGATCTTCCAAGTTGGAAACGCGTACGCCGAGGCTGTTCAGTTCGTTCGCGAATTCGTCAGCCAAACGGTTCAATTGCGCCTGTTGTTCCGCGTTCAACTGGTCCTGTTTTACCATCGCGCGAGCGACCATCTGCGCCATTTCATAACGGGTGATGTTCTGCTGGCCTTTGAATGTTCCGTCCGGGTATCCTTCGACTACGCCTTCAGCGGCGAGTTGGGATACTGCCTGGTAAGCCCAGTCGTTTGGAGTTACATCCGAGAACGGATTCGGGGCCGCGAATGCTGTCGTTGCGCCGAGGACGCAAGCAGCTGCCAATACTGTTGCCAATTTTTTATTCATCATAATTGACACTCTCCTTTGAGTTCAAAATTTCGACAGAAAGTTTTCAGAGTGTCGCGGTGCGAGTGACCTGGTTTCCTCTACCCTCGACTCTGCCAGCAGCGTCTGTCGTCTCGCTTACTGTGTTTACATCGTACCATTTGAAAAGCGCGAAATCAAGCGGTTTACAAGGGTTTTTAGCCATTTTGAAAACTTTTAATTTTATTCTAGTACCAATGTCAATTTCTATTTTTACGCTCATTTTTTAATATTTAGTCTCATCCGCCGCACGACGGAAAGAAAAAGCCTCTCAGCTCGTGACAAGATGAGAGGCTAAATTAAAATGTGTTTTAGTTTTCTTCATTCGCGGCGAGATAGGCTTTCATCAGCCAAAGGCTGTCGATCGGTCGCACGATACGCGCGTCAACGTACGCCATTTTCGGAGTCAACAGCGTGTGCGCCTGATAATTTCCCGCCGGCGTAATGCCTACGACCAACGCGCCGTAAGCGATGTCGTCATCGCGGAAACGGTACAAGGGAAGGATGACGCTCATCGTGTTTTTGCCGGGATAATAGACGGGAATGGCAATAGCGGGGTTTTGATCCACGCGGTCACGCGCGACTTTCACATGCTCTTCCAAGCGGTCGAGCAGGCGATTTTGCCATTCTTCATGCTCGGCTACCAATGTGCCGAGTTTGTAATTTTGTTGGGTGACGCCTTCGCGGTCGCCCTGCTCTTGCAAGCGGCGACGCTGCACGAGGATATTTTTCAACGGCGATTTGGTCTCGCGGTCGCTTTCGTCAATCAGCGTGTCTTCGGGCAAACGTCCCGCGTTGGCGATCACGATATGTTGGAAATCGACATCCAACTCCGTATCGCGTCCGATCTGTTGCAAGCGCGGGTCCAGCGCGTAGTCCGCTTTTTCCGGAAACTCGATGAATTTCTCGCTGAGGATTTTACCGTCGCCCGTGCCGCGAATGCAGAACGCGCGATAGACCCATTCCTGACGGTAACCGGGTTCCCGCGCGAATAAGGCGTAAATTTCGTTATCCCGATTATCAACGAGGCCGGTGTTAAAAGCGGCGTAGCGGTTATCCAGGGAGTAGACGATTTTGTTCTCGGTCTGCAGACGGTAAAACGTATAGTTTATATAGCTCGCCAAGCTGGCATTATGCGTGTCGTTGGAAAAATACCATGGCTCGCTCTTCATCATCTTATATAAGTCGTTATAAAACTCAACTTCCGCGCCGAGCCAGGCGAATTGCCGCAACGCGACGTTCGGGCCGACCTCTTCACTGCCGGGCGCGCCGCCCGCGATTTCCGGCGGCAACGCGTCGACGATGCGATGCGCCGTTTTCACCGAATTATTTTTCGCTATTTTCTTCGCCGCTCCGTTGCTTTCCGTCGCTTGTGCGGCGTTATTTTGCTTCGCCGACGATTTCGGTGAGCGATTGACCGTCTCCGGTTGGTTCGACGGCACTTGAATGACCCGTTGCGTCGTGGGCGTCAATGTTTTGGCGAGTTTGCCGTTTTTCGCGCGCGCGGGTTTACGCCGTTCCTTTTTGACTTCGCCTGTCGCCGCCGCTTCCGTTTCATTGACTTCGCTTAAATACCAAATCCACTGCGGATTTTTCTCGCGGTAGGAATCGGCGTTGGGAATGTAACGAACCGCGACCGCCTTGCCGGTGACGCTGGGGCGATTCAGCAGGTACGCGACTTCCTCATCCTTCCGTTCAGTGAGAGTGCCGTTTTCGCGAGCGCTGAGGTAACTTTCTTCGAGTAAATTATAATAGTCTATTCTTTCGTTACCGTAGAGCTTGCGCAAACGATTCCAACTGGTGGAGGGAATGCAGGCTTTGTTTTTAATTCCTGCCACAGGACACCTCCTTATCTGTGTATACCGTTTATTATAGCATACGGGCCGCGTTTTTTACTACGCATGCGATATCGCGCGACCGTCGCCGAAAAATAATTACGCGACAAAAAAGAGCGTCGATCGACGCTCTTTTTATGCCAGGACCATGCTGTCGCTGAACGACGCCGCAGTTTCTTCAAATTTTTGCAATACGTCGGTGACGGTAAGGCTCTCTTTCTCCGCGCCTTGTACGTCCCAAATAATGCGTCCCTGATGCATCATGATCAGGCGATTCCCCAGCCGCAAGGCGTCGCGCATATTGTGGGTGATCATCAGCGTGGTGAGTTGATGCTCCCGCACGATGCGATCGGTGAGCGCCAATACTTTCGCCGCCGTTTTCGGATCCAACGCGGCGGTCGGTTCGTCCAAAAGCAAGAGTTTCGGACGTTGCAAGGTCGCCATCAATAAGGTAACGGCCTGGCGTTGTCCGCCCGACAAGAGCTCCATGCGCGTAAACAATCGGTCTTCCAAGCCTAAGCCCAGCGTCGCCAAAAGTTCCCGATAATGCTCCCGCTTGTCATTGCTGAACGCCCAACGCAGGGATAGCGGCAAGCCGCGCTTCGCCGCGAGTATTAAATTTTCTTCCACCATCATGCCGCCCGCCGTGCCCTGTAACGGATCTTGAAACACGCGACCGATGTAGCGCGCGCGACGATGTTCCGAACAGGCTGTCACATCGCGACCGTCGATGATGATTTGTCCGTCATCGACCGGAAACGCGCCGGCGATCGCGTTCAAAAGGGTGGATTTGCCCGCGCCGTTGCCGCCGATCATCGTGCAGAAGTCGCCGGGTTGTAAATGCAAGTCGCAACCGTTTAACGCGACTTTCGCATTGACCGAGCCGGGGAAAAATGTTTTTTTGAGGTTCGTCACATGAAGCATCAGGCACCTCGCTTCCCGGCCGACCATTGTTTTTGCACCAACGGCAAGGCCAACGCCAACGCCACCAAAACAGCGGTAAACAGTTTCAAATCGTTTGGCGGCATGCCCATGTACAAGACGACCGCGATCACGATACGATACATAATGGAACCCAAAACAACAGAGCAAAGACTGTTTTTAAAGCTGGACCGACCGAAGAGCACTTCGCCGATGATGACGGCCGCCAGACCGATCACGATGGTGCCGATGCCCATGCCGACGTCGGCGAATCCCTGACTCTGCGCGACAAAAGCGCCGCAGAGCGCGACCAACGCGTTGCTCAACAGCATGCCCAACACGATCATGCCGTCCGTATTGACGCCGAGCGCGCGAATCATGCGTGGATTATTGCCCGTCGCGCGAATCGCCGTGCCGAGTTCGGTGCCGAAAAACCAATACAGCAGCAAACCGAAACCGCCCGCCAACGCGAGTCCGGTCAGAAAGGGCGTCCACATTGGCGGCACGAAGCCGCCGGCCAAGTCAGTAAAAACAGTACGCGCGCGCAATAAAGAAATATTCGCTTTCCCCATGACATGCAAATTCACGGAGTAAAGCGCGATCATCGTTAAAATACCGGCTAAGAGCGCGGGGATTTTCAGTTTCGTATGCAAGAGCGCGGTGACCGTACCGGCCGCCGCTCCCGCCGCGAGTGATAAGAGCAGCGCCGTCCAGGGAGAGCCGCCGCCAGCGATCCACATCGCCGCGACCGCCGCGCCGAGAGGAAAGGTGCCCTCCACGGAAAGGTCGGCGATGTCCAATACCCGAAATGTCAAAAATACGCCGAGCGCCAGGAGCGACCAAATCAATCCCTGCGCCAAAGTGGCTATGAGTAAACTCAAATTCGTTCTCCTTTTCGCGTTCCTATACTTCCGTAAAACCGATATCCGTCGGCACGGTAATGCCCAACAATTCCGCCTGCGCGCGGTTCAGCACGGGAGCGAGTTCCGTTTGCGTTTCAATCGGCATGGTTTCCGGTTTCGCTTCGCCTTTGAGAATCTGCGCGCCCATCATGCCCGCCCGCAAACCGAGCTTGTAGTAATCTACGGAAACCGACGCTAACGCGCCGTTTTTCACGTGCGCGATCTCGGCGCCGTAGACGGGTATGTTCTTTTCGTTCGTCACCGCGATCAACGCCGGTAACGCAGACGCCACCACATTATCCGTCGGCACGTATACCGCGTCGACTTCACCCGTCATCTGCTGCGCGGTTTGCGGGATGTCGTTCACCGACGCCACCGTAAATTTTTTCACGGTCATGCCCAGTGCTTGCGCCGCCGGCTCCAATGCCTGCACTTGCAGTTCGGAGTTGACCTCGCCCGCATTATAGATGACGCCCAATGTTTTGACCTGCGGCGTCAATTTCCGCATCAAATCCAATTGCGCTTTCAAGTCGGTGCGGTCGCCGGTGCCGGTCACATTCGTTTGCGGTCGCGACTCGTCTTTGACAAGTCCCGCCGCCGCGAAATCCGTCACCGCCGTCGCTACCACCGGTATTTCATGCGTGGCGTTCGCTGCCGCTTGCGCCGCCGGCGTGGCCACCGCGTAAATTAATTGTTTTTTGCTAAATAAAAAATGCCGCACAATCGTATCCAAGTTAGACTGATCGCCTTGAGCGTTTTGGCTCTCCAGCGTATAATCAGTGCCCATTTTCAGCCCTGCCTGCGTCATGCCGTCAGCAATGCCGCGAGCCGCTTCATCGAGCGCCGGATGCTGCACAATCTGCACCAATCCGACCGAATACGGTGTACCGCTTTGTTTATGTTCGGCAGTGGCTCCACATCCTGCGAGCACGCCGCACAATAGTATTCCTGCCAATCCTACCCATGCTGCTTTTTTGAGACGGTTTTTTTCCATCATTCTCATCCTTCCCTGCTACTCTGCTACGAATACTGCCATCTTACCCATGCTGCCATCTTGCCTATGCTACAATGCGCTATCTGTCAAAAGATAGTTGAACAGTATTTTACAAGAAATAATGAAAAAAGTCCAGCATTTAATCGCGTGTTTTCCGCAAAAATTCATTCACGACAGTTTCAGCAAATAAAAAAGAACCCGCGAACGGGTTCTTTAATCGTTGATGCGGTAAATCGTTTTCGCGTTGCGAGAAGTAGTTTCGATCATTTCTTCGACCGGCATATCATGCAAACGGGCGAGTTCTTCCGCGACGTAGTACACGCGCGTCGGATCGTTGCGCCGACCGCGGAACGGCGGCGGCGTGAGGTAGGGACTGTCCGTTTCGATCAACAGACGATCAAGCGGCAGACGCCGCGCCACATCTTTTAATTTCGTGCTTTTCGGGAACACTACGGTACCGGAAAAGGAAATGTAAAAGCCCAATTTCAATAATTCGGCGGCCATTTCATAACTGCCGCTGTAGCAGTGCAGAATGCCGCGCAGGCGAGGATGCGCCTCTTCCTGCAAAATCCGCAAGGTATCGCCGTGCGCGTCGCGATCGTGAATGATGATCGGCAAGTCCAGCTCGATCCCCAACTTCACGAAGCGACGAAAAACTTCCTGCTGAATGTCCCGCGGGCTGTTGTCGTAGTAGTAATCGAGACCGATCTCACCGATGGCGACGACTTTTTTCTCCGTTTGCGCCCATGTTTTGATTTGCGCGAAATCTTCTTCCGTCATCGCCGCGGCCAAGTGCGGATGCACGCCCACCGCGCAATAAAACGCGGGGTATTGTTCTGCCAGCGCCAACGCTTGCGCGCCGGTTTTCCTGTCTTCGGCGGGAATGACCACATGCTCGACCGTTTTCAATACGTCGGCGATCATTTCCTCGCGATCGTACTGAAATTTTTCATCGTAAAGATGGGCATGCGTATCGAACAGCATTTTATTTCACCCGACTCCCGGCCGGCAGATCCGGCAGGAACGGAACATGCAACGCGCCGTCTTGCGAACCGGCCAAAATCATGCCCTGCGACAATACGCCGCGCAATTTGACCGGTTTCAGATTGGTCACCACAATCACATGTTTACCGACCAGTTCTTCCGGTTGATAATGCTGCGCGATACCGCTCACGATGCTGCGTTCTTCATCGCCCAAGGTCACCGTCAAATGCAATAATTTATCCGCTTTTTCTACCTTTTCACAAGCGAGCACTTCCGCGACGCGCAAATCCAATTTCGCGAAATCGTCAATCGTAATCTGCGGTTTTTCGTCCGCGGCCGTTTGCTTGTCGTCTTTGGCGACGGTTGCTTGCTGCGCTTTCGCCGCAGCCGCTTGCGTCGGTTTCGTCGGTTTCGTTTCTTCCGTCAATTTTTTCTCCTCCGTAACAGTGTCCAATTCATGGCGCGGGAATAAGGGTTGCGTTTTATGCACGGTCGTGCCGCTCGGATACGTTTCCGGCGCCGCTCCGTCAAGACGCGCGGCGGCGAAATCCGTCAAACCCAGTTGCGCCCACATGTTTTCCGCCGCCTGCGGAATCAGCGGCGCTACCAAAATGGCGACCGTGCGCAGACCGTCGACAAGGTGGTAAAGAACGCTGTCCAAGTCAGCCGGCGCCGTTCCTTTGCTTAATTTCCACGGTTCTGTCGTGTCGATATATTTATTCAACGCGCGGACATATACCCAAACCGCCTTAAAGGCGTCATTCATCGCGAGTTTATCCATATCCCGCGTATAGCTTGCGACGGTTTCTTGCGCCAGCTTCGTCAACGCCGCGTTGGCGTCCGCGACTACGGCGCCGAGTGGCGCGTCCGTCGCCGTGACGACGCCGTCACGATATTTTTCGACCATCGTCAGCGTACGATGCAAGAGATTACCGAGGTCATTCGCCAAATCCGAATTCGTTTTTTTGATCAAACGTTCGCGACTGAAATTACCGTCCTGACCGAGCGAAATATCGGTGGTGAGGAAGTAGCGAATCGCGTCCGCTCCGAATTCGTCCAGCAACGGCATCGGATCGACAACGTTGCCGATGCTTTTGCTCATCTTCACGCCGTCGACGATCAGCCAGCCGTGGCCGTACACTTTTTTCGGCAAGGGCAGGCCGAGACTCATCAGCATGATCGGCCAGATAATGGCGTGGAAACGCACGATTTCTTTGCCGACCAGGTGCAGATCCGCCGGCCAATACTGCTCGAATTTTTCCGGCGCGTCGAGGTAGCCGATGCCCGTCAAATAGTTGACGAGCGCGTCAAACCATACGTAAACCACATGTTTATCGTCAAAGGGTACGGGAATGCCCCAATCGAAACTCGAACGCGATACGCTCAAATCTTCCAGACCGCTTTTCACGAATTCAATCATTTCATTGCGGCGCGACGCCGGCTGAATGAAATCCGGATTTTCTTCGATGAATTGCAACCAGCGATCGGCGTAATTACTCATCCGGAAGAAATAGCTTTCCTCCTTGACGAGTTCGACAGGTCGGCCGCAATCGGGACAGGTATGGTCCGGGCCCAATTTATTTTCCGGCCAAAACGTTTCGTCGGGCGTGCAATACCAGCCTTCGTACTGCGATTTATAAATATCGCCTTTATCGTAGGCTTTTTGGAACAGCGCCTGCACCACTTCCGCATGACGTTTTTCCGTCGTGCGGACAAAATCATCGTTGGTAATATTCAGTTTTTTCCACAACTTTTGGAAACCGGCCACGATATGATCGACGTAGGCTTGCGGCGTCACGCCCGCTTCTTCGGCTTTGCGTTGAATTTTTTGACCGTGTTCATCCGAACCCGTCAGGAAAAATACATCTTCGCCTTTCAAGCGGTGGTACCGCGCCAAGACGTCGGCGAGCGTTGTGCAGTAGGTATGACCGATATGCAATTGCGCGCTCGGATAGTAAATCGGCGTCGTGATATAAAAAGTCGGTTTCTTATGGGCTTGTTCCATTAATGAGCCTCTTTCTGTAAAGATAAACAATGAGAATAGACTTCGCGGCGGGAAACGCCCGCCTGCTCCGCGACGGCTTTACACGCCGCACTGTATTTTATACCTTGCGCCACCAATTCGGCAACGGCTCGGGGCCAGGATTCTTTCGCTAAAACTTCTTTTTGCGCAGGCTCCGCGCCGGCGATCATGATGACGAATTCGCCGCGCGGCGCTTTCATATCCGCGTGCTCTCTGAGTTGCGCCAGCGACCCGCGATAAAAGGTTTCGAATTTTTTCGTAAGTTCGCGCGCGATGACCGCCGAACGATCGCCCAGCGTCGCTTGCAAAACGGCGAGCGTTTCTCCCAGCCGATGCGGCGCTTCATAAAAGAGCAAGGTGGCGGGTTCGTCCGTAAGCGTCGCCAACAGCACCTCGCGTTTCGCTTTCGTGCGCGGCAAAAAGCCGATGAAGCGAAATGTTTTCGTATCTAAGCCGGAGGCGATCAAGGCCGTTAACGCGGCATTCGCGCCGGGCAGCGGCACGATCGTAATACCGGCCGCCACCGCCCGCTCCACCAAATCGCTCCCGGGATCCGCGATCGCCGGCATGCCGGCGTCACTCACCTGCGCGATGTCTTCGCCCGCCAAAAGACGCTCGATCAATTTCGGACCGGCGGTGTCTTTATTGTGCTCATGGTAAGAAAAAAGCGGCGTCGTAATTTCATAATGGCTGCATAAAAGTCGGGTATGACGGGTGTCTTCGCACGCGATCAGCGCCACGTCCCGCAACGTCGTGACGGCGCGATACGTCATATCCTGCAAATTGCCGATAGGTGTCGGCACTAAGTATAATGTACCTTTCAATCGGCAACTTCCTTTCCGTATAAGCGTAAAATATCCGGCGTATAATCGCCGTGATCATCATGCACAAAAAGCGGCGGCAAAACGGTACAGTCGGCGCGGCCGTTCATGCGCGCCTCCAGCAGCACCAACTTCGCGGGCGTTCCCTGCCGACTATGCACAAACTGCAAGCGCTTGACGGCAAGTTTCGCCGCTTCCAAGGCCGCGCACCATTCCGCCGTTCGATCGGCGCGCTGCACGAGCGCGAACCGTCCGCCGTAACGCAGTAAGTACGCGGCGGCCGCGATGACATCCTGTTTCGTAGCCGTCGTTTCATGTCGCGCCGCGGCAACCCCCATCAACTGCGAGCGATCACCGCCACCGAGCGCGCGATACGGCGGATTGCAAATGACGAGATCGGCACTGTTAGCGGGAAATAATTCCCGATGACGGCGATAATCCGCTTCGCGCACTTTGATTTGCGCCGCGCGGCCGTTCCCCGCGACATTGCGGCGGGCGATATCCGCCAGTACCGGATTTAATTCCACCGCAGTAATATCCCGCGCGCCGCGGCTCGTGAGCAAGAGCGCGAGCACCCCCGTGCCCGTGCCCAGATCCCAAACGCGATCGGCCTTTTTGAGGCTCGCGAATTGCGCCAAAAGAACCGAGTCCAGTGAAAAGCAAAATTCATCCGGACGCTGGATAATTTTCATGCCGTCACGAATTAAATCGTCCAGCCGTTCGCTCGGACGCAGGATGAAATCGGTGCTAGCCACGAACCTCTCGCACCTCGTCCCAACTCCACTCGGCCCGACGCTGATTCTCCATCTGCACACTGACCGTGCGTTTGTTCATATTGACCCGTTGTACTTTGCCGCGGCCTTCCGGCGTGTCGACATTTTTACCGACGCGCGGCGCCGCCGACTGTTTTTGTTGCTTATGCGGGCAACTGCAGGTTCTGCACAGTTCGCCGCCTTTTTTATACATATCGTTTTCGTAACGCAGGCAGCACATCAAGCGGCCGCACGCGCCGGACACTTTCGTCGGATTGAGCGAGAGTCCTTGGTTTTTCGCCATACGAATAGACACCGAAGAAAATTCTCCGAGCCATGCCGCGCAGCAATACTCCCGACCGCAAGGTCCGATACCGTTCAACTCTTTCGCCTCATCGCGCACACCGACTTGTCGCAGCTCGATGCGCGTATGGAAAACGGACGCCAAATCGCGCACCAATTCACGGAAATCGACGCGCCCGTCAGCGGTAAAGAAGAAAACGATTTTATTCATATCGAACGCGTATTCGACATTGATCAGCTTCATCGGCAAACCGTGACGCTTGATTTTCTCTTTGCAGATGACAAACGCGCGCGCCTGCCGTTCTTTATTTTGTTGTACCTGTTTCAAATCCTGCGGGGTCGCTAAACGCAGCACCGGTTTCAACGGCGCGGCGATCTCTTCCTCCCGCACGTCGCGCGGACCGATGACAACGCGTCCGTATTCTTTTCCCCAGGCTGTTTCCACAATAATTTCATCATCGGGAACAACGGTCAGTTTCCGCGGATCAAAATAATAAATCTTGCCGGCCTGCTTAAAGCGTACTCCTACTACGGTTGGCATGGCGGCTCCTTTCTACCAATGTATTCAGTTCTAAGATCACCATATCGCCGATCAGCTTAGTCGCGATATTCAATTCGTTGGCTCGCAACGCCTCGCGCAAAATCGGCGTGACCTCTAAAATCGTTGTCGCATCCCAATCGGCGGCTATTTTTCGCAACCGATTTTCGACAAAAGGCAGTCGTAAAAGCGTTACATTATCCGTCGTAATGAGAATCGCCAAGTCATGCGCGACCCATTCCAGCCAGTGAATGTACACTGCCAAGTCCGCGCGTTCATGCGCCTGCCATAATGCGCTCAAATCGAGGTACGGCGTGGAACTTGCGCCGAGTGTTTCAAAAAACGTAAGCGCCGCATCGGCGCTTGCTTTCAAATCGCCCTGCAACAGCGCGACGGCCAGACCCGGATTTCCTTCGGAGACGGCGAAAAGCATTTGCGCCTCTTTGGCGGAGCGTTTCTGCGTCGCGAGCCACGCCGCGAATGTCTGCGCATCGTACGCGGCAAAAGCGTACCGAACGACGCGCGAACGAATCGTCGGCAAAAGGCCGGTATCACTTTGCGCAAGCAAAATAAAATACGTATTTTCCGGCGGCTCTTCCAAGGTTTTCAAAAGCGCATTCGCCGCCGCGACGTTCAAACGGTCCGCGGCCTGCAAAACTACTACGCGCGCGCCCGCATGAGTGCGGCTGAGCGCCTTTTCCACCGCGCGAATCTGGCCGATTTTAATTTCGCTTCCCTGCGGGGAAACGCTGAAAAAATCTGCTTCATCCGCGAGATAAAACGCGTCTTTCGGCCATTCGTCCGCCGGCGTCACGCGCAGTTCGCGCCCCAACATCCGCGCCGCCAATCGCCACGCGGTCGCCGCTTTGCCCAGTCCCGCCGCGCCGACGAACAGCAACGCGTGCGGCAGTCGGCCGGTTTGCCACTCCGTCTGTAACCGGGACCAAATCGCAGGATGCGCCGGTATTTCAGTGCTCATAATCTCTCCCCGCGACACGCTTACGTATCAATCATAATTAATAAACTATATTATAACATATATTTTTTGACTTCTTCAGCGCCCGACGCCGCCGCACGTTGCGGCAAGCGGAAAACCGTGACCGTTATCGCTCTACACTTTTTCATAATAAACGAGATCTCACTCATCATAAAAGAGGGAAGATGTTTCCGATCTTCCCTCTTTTACTTTACCTCATTGCGTTCCGTCAAGCCGCTTACTCTCACCCGTCATTTCTGCTTTCGCGAGTTTTTTGACGAAGGGTGTCAATGCAGTGCTGTCACAAGGCCGTTCAGTTTTGCAGCAGGAAATCGCTCGCGACCGGAATTTGCTCTTTGCCGACGAGATAGTCCGCTAATTTGGTGAAGATGGTGTATCCGCCCGAACGAAAAGCCACGCTCTCCCACGTGAGCAGTTCTTCTTTATCGACGTCCCACCACTGCTCGGTGAGCGCCATGCCGTAATTGCGATTGGTGCTTTCCCGTTCGGGATAAATCGCAAGCGGCAACCACAGTAAATATTTGGCGCCTCGCGCGCGAGCCGTCGCCAATGCGTCGGACAGTTCCATTTCGCGGTAATCGCGCGCGATGCGTTGCGTTTCCGGTAAGACCGCCGCATAAATAGCGGTATTGCGATACGCTTGGATGATGCGCGGTGAAAGTCCCATGTCCGTTGCCAACGCGGGCGCGGCTACATAGATGTCGACCGGTCCCGATGTCGGCAGGTTCGCGGAAAATGTCCACGCCGCCTGGTAAAACGCCTCGTCCAAGAAACCGATCATCGTGTGCGGTATACCTTGTGACGGCGTGTGTAAACTCCAAGTGATCGAGTTGGGATTACTATGATAGCGATAATTCACCAAACGAAACAGGCTCGGAATCAAATCCGCTTCCATGCGGAAATTGACCGCGGGATATTGACCGATCGCTCGGCTGCCGAAAGAATTGACAAAATCCGGCGCGGCAAACGTAATGACCCGCATTTGCGCGATATTTCCCGACCCTTCACTGACTTGCTGTAAACCAATCAAGGTAGCCACTCCGCCGCCGAGACTGTGTCCGGTGAAAATAACGCGACCACCGTCGTTAGTACGCGCCACGGCTTCTCTGATTTGCGGCGCTGCCGACAAGCGTTGCGCGGCTTCCCAATATCCCTGATGCACGGAAATTTCAGGATATTGCGGAATCGTAACCATGTCATTACGGAGATTGGCTTTGAGATCGACTTTTTGCTCCGTTCCGGAAATGGCCACTACGTAGTAGGGATGACCTTTAATCTCCTGCGAAGCGATAATGAAGCGTTCCTGTCCGGTGTCGCCGGGGGTGACTTGCCAACCGGTTTTTTGCAACGTGGAAACGGGCAAACCGCTCCACTCCGATTGGTACGCGGCCAATGACGCGTAGGCCGCCAACAACACCTCATTGCTGTTGACTCCTGCTTTGCTCATCATTTCCGCGCTGCGCGAATTCGGCGCCACGATGGAAACTTCATCCGCCGGAAACGGCGAAAGCATCACCGCGTCATGAGCCAATGCCTGCGGTCCGATCCCAAGTAGCAAGACAACTGCTAAAACGTATGCATGCATTCTTCCCATCGCGTTTGCACCTCTTCCCATTCAGTTTGCCGCGCCAACCATGCTTGCGCCGTATGGATGGCGTCTGCGGTCGCGTTCCCCAACGGCAGTTGTCCCAAGAGCGCCGGCGTTAAATAACGGAAATCTCCGGCCAAAAGGGAAGCGAGTTGCGCTCTTACCCGATCGGTTTGAAGCGTCATCCACAACCATGCAGCGTGTTCCATGCGACGCGGGCGCATGACAAAAGCGCGGCCCACCAGATATTTGCCGGCATGTTTCGCGGTGATGATCCCGACGCGGTACCCGTCTTGCGTAGCGGCGATGACGACATCACCGGACGCGAGCGGTCCCGCGACTTCACGCGGCGCCGATTCTTTCTGCGCCGCCAGCGGCCACGGTCCGTCGTTGAGCGCCGCCGTCAACGCCACGCCCTCTGTCGGTGCCGATTGCATCGGCAAGGGATCGGCATAGTGTTGCAATGTGGTTTCTTCTTGCGTCGTTTGCCAAGCCCGCCACGTTTCCGGCAAATAAATTTCCTTTTCCCATCGCCCGTCACTGAAACGCGCCATGCCGTAACGTTTTTCCTGCGTAGAATCCGGATGACCGATCCAATACAGTTTTTCATCATCGGCTCCGTAAAGGTACCACGCGCCCGCCGGCAGTTGCTCACGATCGCGAACGCCGTCAAATAAAAGCCACGCGTCGATGCGCGCCGCGGGACGGGTTTGCGTCAACGGTTGCAATTCTTCCGCCGTAGCCGCGTCCGAACCCACAAAGATATAGTCGAAATCATCCTCCGGAAGTGTTTCGAGCGTCGTCCATGCGTAGTAGGGGTACAACAACTGCAACTCCGCGGCAGCTTTCTCGTCGGCGGCGGTGGCGACAATTTTCGGCGCGCGCTGAAAAATCGTTTTCGCCGCGACAGCGTCACCCAAGTATCCGTCCGCATGCACCAAGAGGACATGCTCGGACTGATTCGCCTCTTCCCATACCGTCGTCAATGCCGGCCCGTAGCTTTTTTCCCGATAGGAACTGAAAAGCAGCGGCGGCGTTGCCATCGCCATGCCATAAACTTCAGGGTACTGTTCGGGGTCCGCCGGATACGGTCCGAATTTCTCGATCGTAAAAGAATGCAGCGCCGCGGTAATCGTTTCTCCCGTCACGCCGTACTCACGATGATCGGCGCGCTGAAATAACACCTGATCAATTTCCCGCGCCCGCAATATTTCCGTATATATCTGCGATTCCGCGATGCCCAGCGCGCGAAAACGCTCCACCCGTTCCTGTCGTTGCATAATACCCTCGCTTTCTCCGCTTCCGTTTGTGATTATTATTGTACGAAAGCGCCGGTAAGCTGTCAAAGCGCAAAAAAAGGCCCGAAGGCCTTTTTACGCTACGTAAATTACATAATTTGAATGCCGCGGAATTGGAATTCCGGCGACAGCATGATAACGACCGAGTTGCCGGCAAACATGTCGCCGACATCATAGTAAATCAAAATGCCCTCGTTCTTTTGCGCATACACGGCCGCGATGTTTTGGAGCTGCGGCAGCATTTGTTCTACGGTCGCCGGCTCTTCATTGACCTCCAGCCAATGCGCATTTTTAAGGCTCACGATAGCGGGAGCAATGTCATTTATATGCGAACGATTGGCCACCAGCCAATTCCAGATCTCGTCCGCATACGCCTGCGCAGCGTCCGCCTCCGCTTCGGTAAACGGTTCCACTGTCAGGAGAACAGGTCGCCCCGCCAACACTTTTTCCGTGATGAAGCCCGGCTCTACATACGACCAATTCATGCATCATCCCCCCTTATCCGTCATTATACCGAATCGGCGGGTTCTTGTCGAACACCAATCGGGCAAACATGGCGCAGCGGACAGCTTGCGCATAACGGACGACGCGCTTTGCAGACAAGCCGTCCGTGCCAAATGAGCCAATGGTGCGCTTGCGACCATTTTTCGCGGGGTATATTGCGCTCCAGTTTGCGTTCGACGATGGTCACGTCTTTGCCCCGCGCGAGCCCTAACCGATTGGCGACGCGAAAAACATGCGTATCGACGGCAATCGCCGGCTCGTCATAAAGAACGCTCACCAGCACATTCGCCGTTTTTTGACCGACGCCCGGAAGCGTCATGAGTTCTTTTTTTGTCCGCGGAACTTCCCCGTGATACTCTTCCAACAGTCGCGTGCAGGTGGCTAATAAATGCTGCGCCTTACTGCGAAAAAGGCCGCAATCGCGAATTTCTTCTTCCAGTTCCGCCTGTGTGAGTTTGCCCATCTTCGCCGGCGTGTTGAGCCGCGGAAAAATCCGCGCGGTGATTTTATTCACACGCTCGTCGGTACACTGCGCAGATAAAACGACCGCGACCAATAACTCAAAGGACGAGCTGTAGTGAAGCGCCGTCTTACGATCTTTATACGTCGCTTCCAAAATCGCCAACTGCTCTTCGCGAATGGCCTTGGTAACTCGCATCTTACGCCTTATGCAACAGGTAATCGTGCGCCGCCAGTGCCGCTTTCGCTCCGTCGGCGGCCGCGATCACGATTTGACGCTGCGGATAATCCGTGTTGTCGCCGGCGGCAAAGAGACCCGGTAAGTTGGTCGATGTGTCACGTCCCACTTTCACTTCACGATTGTCGTTCAATGCCAACTCCTGCGGTACAAAACCGTTATTCGGTTCGCCGCCGATTTCGACAAATACGCCGTCCAGCGGCAATTCCACAACTTCGTCGGTATCCGTATTTTTCAACTTCAAAGCGGTTACTTTTTTATCGCCGATGATTTCGATGGGAATGTAGTGATGCCATTCTTTGACTTTACCCGTGTCCTGCATTTTGGAAATCAAAAGCTCTGTCGCGCGCAAACGGCTGCGAATCAAAATATGCACTTCGGAGGCGATCCGCGCCATTTCAATCGCCGCCTCCACGGCGCTGTCTCCGCCGCCGACAATCGCGACTCGTTTATTGCGATAAAAAGGACCGTCACAGGTTGCGCAATAGCTTACGCCGCGCGCGGTCAAGGCTTCTTCGCCCGGAATACCGAGCGTGCGGCTGCGTTGTCCCGTGGCGATAATGGCGGATTGGCCTCGATAGGTTTCGCCATCGGAAGTAACGGCGCTGTAATTACCGTCTTCATCGCGCGTTAATTGATCTACGCGCCCCGTGATCCAGTCGATCGGATATTTTTTCGCGTGATCCGTCATTTTTTGAATCAGCTCATACGCCTCAACGTCCGGAAAACCGAGGTAGTTGTCGATGTCTTTGGTTTGCGTCATCTGACCGCCGATCAGTTCCGCGATCACGCCGACTTTCAATTCTTTGCGCGCCGCGTACATCGCTGCATTCAAGCCGGCCGGACCACCGCCGATAATTAATACATCGTACATCATAAAACCTCCCTGATAAGTTTTATTTATATCGAATATTTTCGTTTCTTCTTTATTATACTCATTCTCGTTTATTCGGGCAAGTCCACGCACCAAAAAAGCATGCCTTGCGGCATGCTTTTCAGCGTAATTATTTTTTCGCGGCGGCGAATAATTCGTTGACAAATTTCCAGTTGATTACTTTGAAGAAATTATCGACATAATCCGCGCGCTTGTTTTGGTATTTCAGGTAGTAGGCGTGTTCCCAAATATCGATGCCGAGCAAAGGTTTCTGACCGTCCGCCAGCGGGTTATCCTGGTTCGGTGTGGAAACGACCGCAAGTTTCTTGCCGTTCCAAACCAGCCATGCCCAGCCGCTGCCGAAACGTCCGGTCGCCGCTGCGCCAAATTCTTTTTTGAACGCATCGAACGAACCGAAATCGTTTTCGATTTGTGCTTGGATCGCGCCTTCCAGTTTGCTGTCTTTGACCGGTGTCATCATCTGCCAGAAAAGGCTGTGATTATAATGACCGCCGCCATTGTTGCGGATGGCTTGGCGAACTTCTTCCGGCGCGTTGTCCCAGTCGGCGACAATCTCTTCGATATCTTTAGCCGCCCATTCGGGTGCTTTTTCCAACGCTTTATTCAAGTTGTTCACATACGTATCATGATGTTTGTCATGATGGAATTGCATGGTTTCCTTGTCAATCACCGGTTCGAGCGCATCATATGCGTAAGGTAATTCGGGTAATGTAAATGCCATTATGGTTAGCTCCTTTCACAACTACTGCGAATAGTAAGTGTTACACTTACATTATAACCTGAAAACGGCAGATTGACTACTAATTTTTTCGATATAGTTTTTCTCGCCTGCCAACTTTTCTTTTACTTCGTGCTTAACGCAATTTTTTGCAACACCTCACCGGGAGCATTTTCCGTATCAATATGCAAAATAAGTTCCGCGATTTCAGCTGCGGCTTTCGCGCCGATAATCGGAACGGCAAGACCGTCATATTTCGCACGGATTTCTTCGATGGTCATGGTGTTGGCGGGGTCGCCTTTCGGATATTCAACGAGCTTTGCCAGCGTCTCCCCGTTCTTTTTGACAATGCGTACACGGGATGCCAGCTTAGTCGGATCGTCCGCTTTGATTTGTTCGATTTCCGCCGAACGTTCCACTTTGATTTTTTTCATCACGTCGCGAATAGCGGTATCTTCGACCCCTTGCGGCGTGAAATGTTCGATGCCCACTTCACCGTAGACTAATGCGCAAGCCAGGCAGTATTGAATGCTGAATTTGCAACCGTACGGTGTTTGCGGCGCCGCATTATTGATCAGGCTGTCCGTAATATCATTGACTTCCACGGTAATTTCCTGCATCTCTCCCAAATCGCATTCCTCGCGTAAGACAGTGCCTGCGAAAATGGCGGCGTGAGCGTGCTTACAGCAGGCATACGGTTTGAACGAGTTCTCGTCAATTTTGAATGTGCCGTTGCCAAGGCCATCGGTCAATTTACTCCAATGCGGATCGGGGGAAAGCGCTCTGCAAAATCCCTTTTCGCCTTCCAAAATATGCGTGGCACCGGTAAAACCGCGGGCGGAAATGTAGGCGGATAAAATGCCCGCGTAAGAGGCCTTGCCCGCGTGAATCGGTTTGCTCATCGCGCCTTCCGCCACAAATTCCCAAAGCCCCGCCGCCTGCGTGCCGGCGGTGCCGAGGTTATGCAACATCTGCCGGTCATTTAAACCGAGTGCGCGGCCTGCCGAAGCCGCCGCGCCGAGAATTCCCGCGGTGCCCGTCGTGTGCCAGAAATAGTACGATTCCGGAATGATCGTTTCCCCGACGCGGGCGCCGACTTCGTAGCCCGCCACTACCGCGGTGATGAGATCCCGACCGCTTTTGTGCTCGGCTTCCGTCATCGCCAGCGCCGGCGGCACGACGACCGTCGCCAAGTGAATAATAGAGGCGTTATGCAGATCGTCAAAGTCAAGCGAGTGCGAGGCCGCTCCGTTTAAGAACGCCGCATCCCAGGCGGCGGTACGCAGCAACGGCGAAGTCAGTACCATCGCCTGATCCGCGCCGGTATTTTGCCCCAAGACCGCGCGTAAAATTTGAATCGGCGTTTCCTGCGAGCCGCGAATGCAGACGCCCGCCCAATCCAAGATGCATTTTTTCGCATTCTGCACGGTCTCTTCCGCTAAGTCTTTGTATTGCAACCCGGCCGCGTAGCCTGCAAGCTGTTTGGTCAAGTCCATGCTGAAACCTCCTTAAAACGCCGGGTGATCCTGATGATATTCACCGAATTCTTCGCGCAAAACGCCGCAGATTTCACCGAGTGTCGCATAGGTTTTGACCGCTTCGATCAGACACGGCATAATATTTTCTTCGCTGCGCGCGACTTTGCGAACTTTGGCGAGCGCTTTTTCGACAGCGGCATTGTCGCGGGTTTCTTTCAATTTTTTCAGTTTCGCCATTTGCCGATCGCCGACGGCCGGATCGACTTGCAACAGTTGCGTGTGATGCTCTTCATCTTCGATGACGTATTTATTTACGCCGATGACAGTGCGTTTGCCGCTTTCAATTTCCTGCTCATATTCAAATGCGTGGGTCGCCATTTCCTGCTGCATGTAACCCTGTTCAATCGCCGCGACCGCGCCGCCCATTTCATCGATCTTATGAATGTATTCGCGAGCTTCGCGTTCAATTTGGTCCGTTAAGGTTTCCACATAGTACGAGCCGCCCAGCGGATCGATGGTATCGGCAATGCCGCTTTCAAAGGCGAGCAGTTGCTGCGTACGCAGCGCAAGCGTTGTCGACTCGCGCGTCGGAATCGATTCCGCTTCGTCTTTAGCGCACAAAGCGAGCGATTGCGTACCGCCCAAAATGGCGGACATGGCCTGCCAGGCGATGCGGATAATATTGTCGTCATCCTGCTGCGCGGTCAATACGGAGCCGGCGGTATGGACATGGAAACGCAACATCTGCGCTTTCGCTTTGGTCGCGCCGAAACGTTCTTTCATGATGCTCGCCCAGAGGCGACGAGCCGCACGGAATTTGGCGATTTCCGGGAAGAAATCCAAACCCGCGGTAAAGATCCACGAAATGCCCGGCGCAAACGCGTCCACATCCTGACCTGCTTTCAATGCCGCTTCTATGTAGGCGATCGCATTGGCAAACGCAAAGGCGATTTCCTGGACCATCGACGCACCCGCTTCGCGGATATGGTACGCGCCGACGGAAATCATGTTCCAATGCGGAATTTCCTGCGAACAATACGAGAATGTATCGGTTACCAAACGCATTGACGGACGCGGCGGGAAGATATACGTACCGCGCGCGATGTACTCTTTCAAAATATCGTTTTGAATCGTGCCGCGCAAATCTTTGGCGGCGATGCCTTTTTTCTCCGCGGTCGCGACATACATGGCGAGAAGTACAGCGGCCGGCGCGTTGATCGTCATGGAAGTGGACACTTTATCGAGCGGAATACCGTCAAAAATATCTTCCATATCCTGCAACGAATCGATCGCGACACCGACTTTGCCGATTTCGCCCTGCGCCTGCGGCGAGTCGGAATCCAAACCGATCTGCGTGGGCAAGTCCATGGCTACCGATAAACCGGTCTGGCCGGCTTGCAATAAGTATTTATATAACGCGTTGGTTTCTTCGGCCGTCGCGAAACCGGAATACTGCCGCATCGTCCACAGGCGACCGCGATACATCGTCGGCTGAATACCGCGCGTAAACGGATAGGCGCCCGGAAAGCCGAGTTTTTCATTGTAATCCAAGTCCGCAATATCTTGCGGTGTATATAAACGATTGGCGGCAAATTCCTGCCGCTCCGGAAACCGCGAAGTCGCTTTTTCCACGCGTTCTTCATAGGATTGTTGCGCTTCGGCAAAACGCTTTTCATCATATTTCATAGTTAATTTCCTCCTTTATCGTCTTCATACAGCGAGCAGCAATGCATGTCCTTATGGTTTTGGAAATGCAACGCCAGCGTAAACGCGTGCGCGAGATCTACCGGTTCGTGCCCGCCGTCGGCCAGCGCATGTTTGACATACTCTTCCAGCAACGGTCGATAGTCCGGATGCGCGCAGTGCGTGATAATTTCGTGCGCCCGTTCAATCGGTCCCATGCCTCGGGTATCGGCTACGCCCTGCTCAGTGATGAAGATCTGGCTGTCGTGCTCCGTGTGATCGACGTGGCTAACCATCGGCACCACTTTGGAAATCGCACCGTGCGCGCCCGTCGACGGTGAGGTGAAGATCGAGAGATAACCGTTGCGCATGTAATCGCCCGAACCGCCGATCCCGTTGATCATCTTACGACCGGAGGCGTGCGTCGAATTCGCCTGCCCGTAAATATCAAATTCAATCGGGGTATTGATCGCGATGACGCCCAAGCGGCGAATGACTTCCGGATGATTGGAAATATCGAGCGGCCGCAAAACCAGCGCTTTTTTATACAGCGCCGGATCTTCTTTGAACATTTTCCACACCGTCGGCGACGGCGTAAACGCGCAACCCGACGCGCCGACGATATGACCGTCGCGAATCAGATGGAAGACCGCGTCCTGTAAAATTTCCGAATACATCGTCAAATTGTGGAACCGTGATTTTTTCAATCCCATCAAAACGGCATTGGCGATCGTGCCTACACCGGACTGAATCGGCAGCATTTCTTCCGGCAAACGTCCGTGCTGCACTTCATTTTCCAAAAAATCGACCAGGTATTCGGCGATCTTGATCGTGTCTTCGTTCGGCGCTGCGAGATCGCGCACATGGTCCAAAATGTCCGATTCGACGATCGCGTCGATACGGTCCAAACCGCATTTCACATAGGGTGAACCGATCCGATCCGACGCTTTATAAATCGGAATTTCGCGCCGACGCGGCGGTTTATCCAAAATGACAATGTCGTGCATCCCTTCCATTTCCAACGGAATGGAAGTGTTGACTTCGACAACAATTTTTTTGGCATGTTTCACAAACATCGGTAAATTGCCCACGCCCGAGCCGAGCACGAAATCACCGTCTTTGGTAATCGCCGCGGCTTCTACAATCGCGACATCGACATCACCGAAGAAACCGTAATCCACCTGCTGCGCGAATTCACTCAAATGCAGGTCAATGTAGCGAATCTCCCGCTCATTGATGCCTTTTTGCATCGTGCGGTTGCTTGCCGCATAGTAGGGAATGCGTTCGTACACGCTGTGCACTTGCGCGAGCGCTTCTTCAATCTCCGGTCCGACCGACGCGCCGCTCCAAATCGCGATCCGGCATTTTTTGCCGTTTTTAATTTGTTCGGCCAGCGCCAGCGTCGTCTTCTTCGGATACCCCGACGGCGTAAATCCCGCCACACCGACATGCATGCCGTCGGTAATCAGAGACGCCGCCTCCTCCGGCGTGACCACTTTTTCAAACAGACTCGGATGACGTAATCTGCTTGCATCCAACATATCCTCGTCTCCCTTCTTCTTGTTGATTTCATCGTAGCAGTGAATCATTTATTTATAAAATATTCGTTTTGTCCATAAGATATATATTTTTTATGTATTTTGATGTATAGTGAAAGTATCCAACTTGATGATTTGCAGCGAGAAGGAGTTTCTATGGATCTGGATTACTATCGCGATTTTATGACGATCGCGCGCGCCGGTACGATTGCGGAGGCGGCGCGTCAATTACGAATTGCCCAACCGGCGCTTTCCCATCGCTTGAAACAATTAGAAGAACACTTGAACGCGCCGCTCATTAAAACCGACCGAGGCGTGCGCAAAATCGAACTGACGGAGGCGGGCGAATATCTCTATGAGCGCGCCCAATACCTGATTTCGACCGAAGATAATTTGAAACGCGAAGTCACGCATCGCGTACAGGGCACGGCGGGAATTTTGAAAGTATCGCTCTCCCCGTCGACGGCGATGATGTTTATCCGCGACTACCTAGTACCGTTCAGTCGTACGTATCCGCAAGTACAGCACCGCTTAAATGAAGTGACGATCAACGAACAGACAAATCAACTGTTGGCGGGCGAATCCGAAATCGGTGTCGCCAACGCGCCGCTGGTGCACCCAGACCTGTTTCAGATCTTGCATACGGAGCGGGAACGCCTGCTGATCGCGTCTTCCCGGCAAAGCCGTTGGAACGCGTCGCGTCAGCCGATCGTCTCTTTGGAAGCGTTGCGCCACACGCCGCTTGCGCTTTCCCGCGGTTGCGCGCCGATTTTTCTTGACGCGTGTCACAAGTACGAAATTACCCCGTCTGTTTTGAGCATTTGCACAACGCGTACGGCGGCGCTCATTTGGGCGCGGGAAAATCGCTCCTGCGCGATCGTACCCGAACAGGAAGCGGAAAATTTTTCGAACGAATTATACTATACGGCGCTGGATGTGCCCAATCTCTACGTGCAAAAAAGCATCGTCATCGTGCGGGATCGGCCGCTCACTAAAGTGGTGCAAAACTTTTTACAATTTCACAATCTGACGCTCCCCGAGACATAAAAAAAGAACTGCCATTAATGGCAGTTCTTTTTTATAACGATTTATTTTTCCAAGTGCGCGAAGATATCTTGGCCGCCATAGAGCGACAAGCCTTCCAGTTCTTCTTCAATGCGCAACAGTTGGTTGTACTTCGCGACGCGATCAATCCGCGCGGGCGCGCCGGTTTTAATTTGGCCGGCATTCACCGCGACGGCGAGATCGGCGATCAGCGAGTCGTCCGTTTCGCCCGAACGGTGCGAAATCACCGTCGTGTACGCGGCGCGTTTAGCCATTTGGATGCATTCCATGGTTTCCGTAAGCGTACCGATCTGATTGACTTTGATCAAGATCGAGTTGGCGATGCCTTCCTGAATGCCTTTTTCCAAACGGGCGCTGTTGGTGACGAAAAGATCATCGCCGACGAGCTGAATTTTTTTGCCCAGCTTCTGCGTGAGATGTTTCCAGCCGACGTAATCTTCCTGGTCCATGCCGTCTTCGATCGATACGATCGGGTATTGGCGAACGAGATCCGCGTAGTATGCAACGAGTTCCTCGGCGGAACGTTTCACGCCTTCCCCGACGAAATCGTAAACGCCGTCTTTGTAAAATTCCGAAGCGGCCGCGTCGAGCGCGAGCACGATGTCTTCGCCCGGACGGAAACCGGCGCGTTCAACAGCGGTCAAAATCAGCTGAATCGCCGCTTCGTTCGACGCCAGGTTCGGCGCGAAGCCGCCCTCATCGCCGACCGCGGTAACGAGACCCTGTTCTTTCAGAACGACTTTCAGCGTATGGTAAATATCGGCGCCCATGCGCAAGCCTTCGGCGAAGGATTCCGCGCCGACCGGCATGATCATGAATTCCTGAATATCGACGTTGTTATCCGCGTGCATGCCGCCGTTCAAAATATTCATCATCGGCACGGGCATTTCGCAGGCGTTGATGCCGCCGAGATAGCGATAGAGCGGCAAATGGCAAGCGGCCGCGCCGGCGCGTGCCACCGCCATGGAAACGCCCAGGGTCGCGTTCGCGCCGAGTTCGCTCTTATTGTCCGTACCGTCCAAACCGCACATGATCGAATCGATCAAAACCTGCTCGGTTACCGGCAAGCCGATTAATTCCGGCGCGATGCGTTCATTGACATGTTCGACCGCTTTTTGCACGCCTTTGCCCTGGTAACGGCTCTTGTCGCCATCACGCAATTCCAGCGCTTCAAACACGCCGGTCGACGCGCCGGACGGAACGGACGCGCGTCCGCGGGTACCGTCATCGAGCAATACATCCACTTCCACTGTCGGATTGCCGCGCGAATCCAAAATTTCTCTGCCGTGAATATCTACAATCATCATAGGTCCTCCTAGTCCAATAGTGACCGGCCTGTCATTTCGGCGGGCACGGATATTCCCATTAATGTTAAAAGCGTCGGCGCCAAGTCGGCCAAGATGCCGTCATGGAGCGTCTTATTTTTATTCTTTTCGCTCAGCAACACGAGCGGTACGGGGTTCGTCGTATGCGCGGTGTTCGGACCTTGCGTAGCTTCGTCCCACATGCGTTCCGCGTTCCCGTGGTCAGCGGTAATCAGCATTTCACCGTCTTGGGATTTCACTTCTTCCCAGAGCGCCGCCACGCATTTATCCACGGTGCGTACAGCTTCCTGCGCCGCCGCCAGCACGCCGGTATGACCGACCATATCCGCATTGGCGAAATTCAAAATGATCGCATCGTACGTATGCGCGCGCAATGCCTCCAGTAATTTCTCCGTCACGATATACGCGCTCATTTCCGGCTGCAGATCATATGTCGCCACTTTCGGCGACGGCACTAAAATGCGATCTTCGCCCGGGAACGGTTCTTCGCGACCGCCGTTGAAGAAATACGTGACATGCGCGTATTTTTCCGTTTCGGCGATGCGCAACTGCCGCAAGCCCGCTTTACTTACCAGTTCTCCGAAGGTATTTTGCGGCTGTTCCTTGCGGTAAATCACAGGAGTGTGGAAGGACGCTTCATACGGCGTCATCGTAATGAGTTCCAAGGCCGGCACCCGCGGTCGTTCAAAACCCGCGAATTCGGTTTCAGCAAGCGCCGCCGTCAATTGCCGCGCCCGATCGGGACGGAAATTGATAAAAATGCCGCCGTCTTTCGGCTGCATGGTAACCGCTTCACCGATCCGTGTCGGCAACACGAATTCATCTGTTTCGCCGCGTTCGTACGCGCGCTGCAAACCTTCCGCCGCCGTCGGCGCGATCGTTCCCACGCCCGCGGTCACCAAATCATACGCGAGACGCGTGCGTTCATACCGTTTGTCGCGATCCATAGCGTAGTAACGACCGCACAATGTGGCAATGCGTCCGCAACCGATTTTTTGCATTTCCTCTTCCACATGCGCAAGCGACGGTCCCGCACATTTTGGCGGCACATCACGTCCGTCTAAAAACGCATGCACGTACACCTCTTTAATACCATGCTCGTGCGCCGCTTTGACGCACGCCAACAAATGCTCTTCGTGGCTGTGTACGCCGCCCGGCGAAACGAGACCGAGGAGGTGGAGCGCTCCGCCCCTTGCCGCGACTTTTTCGAGCAGTTCGACAAGCACCGGCTGGCGGAAAAATTCGCCTGAGGCAATATCGCGATGAATCCGCGTCAAATCCTGAAAGATGATCCGACCGGCGCCGATATTTAAATGACCGACTTCGGAATTACCGATTTGTCCCGCCGGCAATCCCACTTTTTCACCCGAAGTGGTGAGCGTCGCGTGCGGATATTCTTTCCACCACTGCGGAAAATGAGTAATACCCGACGTTTGAATCGCATCATACGGATCGCCGGATTTACCGATGCCCCAGCCGTCCATGATAACCAACATCACCGGTCCGCGACCGGAAGATACTCCTTCATTTTTCATAATTAACCACCGCGGCGAAATCATCGGCCTTGAGGGATGCGCCGCCAACCAAGGCCCCATCAATGTGCGACGCCGCCATCAACGCGCTGACGTTGTCCGGCTTGACGCTGCCGCCGTAAAGAATGCGCACCGCTTCGGCCGCATCGTGGCCGGCGATGGTCTCAATCGTGACGCGAATGAAACGGCAGACTTCATTCGCCTGCTCAACCGTCGCCGTTTTGCCCGTACCGATCGCCCAGATCGGTTCGTATGCCATGACAAGCGTCGCCACTTCCTCCGCGGACAGATTAATCAGCGCCGCTTTGACCTGGCTTTCAATATGGCCGCGCCATTCGTCCTCTTCCCGCTGCCGAAGCGTTTCACCGACGCAAATAATCGGCGTTAAGCCGTGATCGAGCGCCGCTTTCGCCTTTTTATTGACGCGAGGATCCGTTTCGCTGAACAGTTGCCGACGTTCCGAATGTCCCAAAATGACGTATTCGCAGCCGACCGATGTCAGCATGGTCGGAGATATTTCACCGGTAAACGCCCCGGATTCTTCCCAGTGCATGTTTTGCGCGCCGAGTTTAAGCGGGGTGTCCGCAATTCGTTCGCCGACCGCGGCCAGCGAAATAAACGGCGGGCATAAAATAACTTCCGCCCGTGTCGCAAGTTCTTTGCCGACGAGTTCTTCCGTAAGTTCGCAAGCCCGGGACAGATCCGTATTCATTTTCCAGTTTCCGGCAATGATAGGTTTACGCATCGATGCCCTCCTTTTTCTGCGCGAGGCAGGCAATACCCGGCAGAGGTTTGCCTTCCAAGTATTCCAAGGAAGCGCCGCCGCCGGTCGAAATATGAGAAATTTGATCCGCCACGCCGCTTTGGGTGACGGCCGCTACACTGTCGCCGCCGCCGACGATCGAATACGCATCGCTTTGCGCGACTGCATGGGCAAGCGCCTGCGTTCCTTTGGCAAAGGCCGGGAACTCAAACACGCCCAGCGGACCGTTCCAAACGATAGTCGCCGCATCACGAATCGCCGCTTCATACGCCGCCACCGTGTCCGGACCCGCATCCAAAATCATCTGATCGACGGGTACATCCGCGACCTGCACGATCGTCGGAGTCGCATCGGCGGAAAATTCCGGAGCGACTACCACGTCTGTCGGCAACAGCAGTTTGGTTTGATGTTGCGCCGCCGCTTTGATCACCGCCTGCGCCACATCGAGTTTATCTTTTTCAACGAGTGACGTGCCGATTTCGTATCCTTGCGCCAACAGGAATGTATTGGCCATGCCGCCGCCGATGATAACGGTATCCGCCAATTCCACAAAACGTTGAATAACGCCGATTTTATCCGACACTTTCGCGCCGCCGATAATCGCCACGAACGGACGTTTCGGATTCTTGGCCGCTTTGTCGAGGTGTTCGATTTCTTCGTGGAGCAGTAAGCCCGCCGCCATCGGCAAATATTCGCTCACGCCGACCACGGACGCGTGCGCCCGATGCGAAACGCCGAAAGCGTCATTGACCGCGAGATCCGCAAGATCCGCCAATTGTTTGGCAAAGGCCGGATCATTTTTCGTTTCTTCCGCATGGAAGCGCACATTTTCGAGCAGCAACACTTCGCCCGCGGCAAGTCGCGCCGCTTTTTGCTTGGCTTCTTCGCCCACACAGTCCGCGGCAAATTGCACCGGGGTCCCCAAAAGCTCAGACAAATGCGCCACTACCGCTTGCAGCGAAAGCGCCGCCACCGCTTTGCCTTTCGGGCGTCCCAAATGCGCCGCCAAAATGACGGCCGCACCATGCTCGCGCAGCCATTGAACGGTCGGCACCGCAGCGCGCAAGCGCGTATCATCCGTAATTGTGCCGTCATCAGCGAGCGGTACGTTAAAGTCTACGCGCACGTAAACTTTTTTGCCCGCTACATCAAGATCCGTCACTTGTAATACCGGCATATTGCCTCCTTAGTAAAAAAAGGCCGCAAAATGCGGCCTTTACCATTATAAACCTTGCTTACCGATGTAGGATACGAGATCCACCAAGCGGTTGGAATAGCCCCATTCGTTGTCATACCAGGAAACCACTTTCACCATGTTTCCGTCGATGACCGAGGTCAAGAGACTGTCGACTGTCGAGCTGTTCGGGCAACCGTTGTAGTCGCTGGAGACAAGCGGTTTTTCCGAGTAACCGAGGATGCCTTTGAGTTCGCCTTCCGCCGCTTTTTTCAGCGCCGCGTTGACTTCTTCGACCGTCGTATCTTTTTCGACTTCGCAAGTCAAATCGGTGATCGATACATTCGGTACCGGCACACGCATCGCGAAGCCGTTCAATTTGCCTTTGAGTTCCGGAATCACGAGAGCGATCGCTTTCGCCGCGCCGGTGCTCGTCGGGATGATGTTCTGCGCGGCCGCGCGGGCGCGACGCATATCTTTATGCGGCAAGTCCAGCAAACGCTGGTCGTTCGTGTATGCATGCACTGTGGTCATGAGACCTTTTTTGATCCCGAAGGTATCATGCAATACTTTCGTAAACGGAGCGAGGCAGTTCGTCGTGCAGGACGCGTTGGAAATGACATGATGCTTAGCGGCATCATATTTATCCTGGTTAACGCCCATGACAATCGTAATATCTTCGTTTTTTGCCGGCGCGGAAATCACGACTTTTTTCACCGTTTCATGCAAATGTTTTTTCGCATCTTCCGCGTTGGTAAAGCGACCGGTGGATTCAATGACTACTTCGGCGCCGTTTTTACCCCAGGGAATCTTCGCCGGATCCAGTTCCTGCGTGACTTCGATTTCTTTCCCGTCAATGACAAGCGCGGAGCCTTTGATTTCAATTTTCGCATCGAGTTCGCCATGCACCGAATCGTACTGCAGTAAATGCGCCAATGCTTCGATGTTGCCCGGATCGTTGATCGCGACGATTTCCACTTCCGGGTTGTTCATCGCTACGCGAAATACGTTTCTGCCGATTCGTCCAAATCCGTTAATCCCCACTTTTGTTGACATGAGTTTGCCTCCTCTGGCTGTTCACTATTTGATAAATTGCCTGTGCGGCGCCTTCGTCCGTGACCAAACGGCCATGCACCCCGGCCCGCGCCATCGCCAAAATCGCGGCCGCTTTTTGCGACCCGCCGGCGACCAAAACTACATCCGGCACGCTTCCGAGCTCCTCTAACGTCAGCCCGACATTGTGCCGGCAATACACAATTTTACCATCGGCTCGCGCATAATACCCGAGCGTTTCACCGACCGCGCCGCCGGTCATCAGCGTCGCGCGTTCCGCCGGCGGAATTTGTCGCAAATCCGCCATGCGTGCCGCATCACCGATGCCCATGATCAAAAGATCCGCACGATGAATCAGCGCTTCCACTTCCCGCAAGCTTTTATCCTCGCGCCGCAGGATGTCAATCAATTCTGGAGAAAATCCGTCCGGCACGTGCAGCATGCGATAGGTCCCGCGCGTTTTCCGCGCCACCATCGCCGCAATCGTGTTGGCCTGCGTTTCGAGCGTTTCGCCGAAACCGCCGCGCGCCGGCACCACAGTTACTTTCGCCGTGCTCTCCGGTAACGCTTTGGCCACCAAGGATAATGTCGTACCGCCGGAAACGGCGACCACTAAATCATCCGCCAAATAGCGGGCTACCAACAGCGCGCCTTCTTGCGCCAGATTGCGTTGCACGGTGCGATCCCTTGACGAATCGCCGCGCACAATCCGTACTTCTTTCATCGCCAAAATTTCCACCAGTTCACGCTCCAGTCGTTTCACTGATTGGCGCGTACGGAAATAGGCGGCTAAATCGACCAACAGTTGTTCGCCGCGTCGGGTCATGGAAATACCGGCAGGAGTGACGGTCACTAAGCCGTTCGCCTCGAGCTCGGCGGCAAGATTGCGCACCACCCGCTCGGTAAAGCCTGTCGCATCCGCAATGGCGCGGCGTCCGATCGGTGCTTGCAACGAGACTTCTTTGAGAACGGCGTACCGGCGTTCCGCTTCGGCAAAAAGTTCCGGAACCAAGCTCACCAATACGTCTTCTTTCGTCGCAATCACCTCGCTTGCCCGCGGGACATTTTTTGTCCAACTGCGGTAAAAAAATATTCCCGCATTCATTGTAGCAAAAGAAATCTCAAGACGCAACGGCGAACCGAAATGCTGTTCTTTGCACCGTATTATATGGCCTCACGAAACCGGTTACGGAAACACCGCTCCGTTTGCTATACTGAATCTATAAACGTAAAGGAGCGATCGGATGATTACTGTCAATGCCACATTGCCCGCCGAAGCGCGTAAGCTGCGGGAAGATGTCTTTATTCATGAACAGGGTTTTGAAAACGAATTTGATGAAATCGACCAGTCCGCCCACCATGTGATCTATTGGGAAAGTGATCGCGCGGTAGGCACCTGCCGCTTTTTCCCGGCGGAAGAAGACGGCGCCTACTACATCGGTCGAATGGCCGTCGCTAAAGACCACCGCCATCAACAGTTGGGCACCGTGATTTTGGAGGCGGCGGAAACCGCCATCAAAAAACTGGGCGGCAAAAAAATTATGCTTTCTGCGCAAGTGCGCGCCCAAAACTTTTATTTGCGCAACGGTTATACCGGCGACCCCGAAGAAGTTCATATGGACGAAGGGGAACCGCATCGTTGGCTGTATAAAAAAATATAACATGCAAGAATTTATTTCTATGCGAAATTCGCAAACTTATTGTTGTATTTTCATTGAACGCATGATTTTTTTAGTTTATAATTAAGTTATAAATAGAAAATATTCATTATAAGGGGGAAATGGTATGAAAACGAAACTGACCGAACTGCTCGGTATTCGATACCCGATAATTCAGGGTGCCATGGCCTGGATCTCCGAATCGACTCTGGTAAGCGCTGTTGCGAATGCCGGCGCCACCGGCGTGATTGCGACCGGCGGCCAGTCGTCAGAATGGATTCACGAACAGATTCGTAAAACGAAGGAATTAACCGATCATCCTTTCGGCGTGAATTTGATGTTGCAGGCGCCGAATAAAGATGAAGTGCTCGAAATTATTTGCGAAGAAAAAGTTGCTTTCGCCACCATCGGCGCGGGCAATCCGGTGCCTTACTTCGAACCGTTGCATCGTGCCGGCGTTAAAGCGATTCCGGTCGTGCCGAGCGTCAAACTCGCTAAACGCGTGCAGGAAAAAGGCGCCGACGCGCTGGTCATCGAAGGCTTTGAAGCCGGCGGTCACGACGGCATGCAAACGACGATGGCGCTGATGACAAACGTTATTCCGGAAATTGATATTCCGGTCATCGTCGCCGGTTCGATTGTCGACGGTCGCGGTATGGCCGCGGCTCTCCTGATGGGCGCCGACGGCGTGCAGATGGGCTCGCGCTTCCTTTTAGCCGAAGAGTGCCAAGTCCATCAAAATTCGAAGGACGCCATCATCGCCTCCACCGACACGGATTCCGTCATCACCGGTTTTACGCGCAACAACAACGTCCGCGGTTTGCGCAGCGCATTCACGGACGAATACTTGCGTCTCGAGCGTGAAGGCGCCGCCGATGACGTTCTCACCGCTCTTTCACGCGGCACGAATCGCCTCGCCGCGGTCGATGGCGACACGGTAAACGGCGTTGTGCAAGTCGGCCAGGGCTTGAACCGTTTGACCAAGATCCAACCGGCGAAAGAAATCGTGGATGAAATTATTCACGAAATGACTGAACGTTTGCAGAACGCCCCGCAATTACTGAAATAACTTTTGTAAATAACGGAAAGGAAGTTTCTATGTACACCTATGATGGAGATTCGTTCCATGGCGTTTCACCCGCCTTGCATGAAAACGTCTATGTCGCGGAAGGCGCTAAAATTATCGGTGATGTTCGTGCCGATGAATGGAGCAGTTTCTGGTACAATGCGGTAGCTCGCGGCGATGTCGATTATATTTCCGTCGGCAAATATTCCAATGTGCAGGATCTCGTCTGCCTGCATGTGGCGAAAGGCTATCCCTGCATCATCGGCGATTATGTCACTATCGGCCACAGCGCGGTCGTTCACGGCGCCACGGTCGAAGATCATGTGTTGATCGGTATGGGCGCTAAAGTTTTAACCGGCGCGCATGTCGGCCGCGGTTCGATTATCGCCGCCGGCGCGCTGGTCCTGGAAAACCAACAGATTCCGCCGAATTCACTCGTCGTCGGTGTGCCGGGACGCGTGGTGCGCACGCATGACCAATGGGACAACATTCACAGCCAGGCGATCAAGTACAAAGATGAGTGGACGGTCCAATACAATTTGTATCCGGATGCGCCGGGTGAAAAATATCACGGCGAAACGATCATCTAACCACAAAAAAAAGAATCTCCGCGGAGATTCTTTTTTCATGCCTTTGGCACGATTCTACCGTGAGACACTTCCGTCTGATGCCCGTCCGGCAACGGCTGATCTTCGGACTTGACATGTCGCAGCATTTCCTCTACTCTGATAGTAGAAAATTGCTGAGTACATTAGCATCGTTGGCGACGGTTGTTTTCCCGGCGTACGATGCTAGCGGCTCAGCAATTTTTATTTCCGTACTTTGTTTATGTAAATAAAAAACCCTGCCTCGGCAGGGTTTTTGCTTGGTACCAATTAACGTTTCGAGAACTGGCTTGCCTTACGCGCTTTCTTAAGACCGTATTTTTTACGTTCTTTCATGCGCGGGTCACGAGTCAGAAAACCTTCTTTTTTGAGCGCTTTACGGAAATCAGCATCGACTTCCAAGAGCGCGCGGCTGATACCGTGACGAATCGCACCGGCTTGACCGGTCGCGCCGCCGCCATTGACATTTACCAAAACATCATACTGGTCGGTGGTGTTGGTCAGTTCGAGCGGTTGTTTAACGATCAGCTCGAGTGTTTTCAAACCAAAGTAATCAGACATCTCACGATTGTTGATTATGATTTTGCCTTGGCCCGGAACAAGACGAACGCGGGCAACGGATTTCTTTCTACGACCTGTGCCGTAGTATTGTGCTACTGCCATTTACGGTTCCTCCTTCCGGTTAACGAATATTCAACTCAAGTACTTCCGGTTGCTGTGCAGCATGCGGATGTTCCGCACCGGCGTATACTTTTAATTTACGATACATATTTTCGCCCAGCGAGTTCTTCGGCAACATGCCGCGAACCGCCATTTCAATAACCTGTTCCGGCCGACGTTCCAAGAGCCAGTTCAGATGAATGAAACGGCCGCCGCCCGGATAACCGGAATGACGGAAATATTTTTTCTGTTCTAATTTTTTACCCGTAACAACGACTTTCGCCGCGTTAATGACGATCACAAAATCGCCCGTATCTTGATGCGGTGTGTAAGTCGGCTTATGTTTGCCCCGCAGGACTTTCGCGACTTCGGCAGCTAAACGGCCGAGCGTTTTGCCTTCCGCGTCAACGATGTACCATTTCCGCTCAATGTTGCTCGGATTGGCCATAAACGTAGTTTTCATGCGTAGAATTCCTCCTTATCAAAATCGAAACGTAAACGGTTATCCTTTCCGGGGCTAATGGGTAGGACAAAAGTTCACTCGTATTATTTTAGACGTTTAGGTCTTGTTTGTCAAGAAATTTTCATTACAAACTCGAATTCCTGTCGTTAAAACAATGTAAATATAATAACGAATTTTTATGCCCGCGTAAAGACTTTTTTCAGCGGCCCGTTTACGCTCATCGTATGGGCGCGGTTTTGCGCCGGCGGTAAACTTTCCAGTATAATGAAAGTAAATTTTTATACCATTATAAAAAAGAGGCTCCTATGATTATTTCCCAACTTGCGGTCAGTCCCGCGTTGCGGGAGTTATTCGCCCCCGGAACCGTGACTTTTGTCAGCCCGGCGCAGGCGGATCCCGACGCTTGCGCGGCCGTTGTCTTAAGCGCGGAGGATCGGTCGCTCGCCCGCCGCTTTCAAGCTGCCGACGACCTGCCTCGTTTTATCGTAGACAGTGATGCGCCGCATTTTACACGTCTGCGTAAAGACCAAGTGAACGAAGTGGTGCTCGCAGCCGCGAAACGATTTGAGCAAGGTTTATTGCCGCCTTTTGTCGCCGCGATGATTGATTATACCGACGGCGATCAGACATCCTTTGCGACCCCCGGCCATCACGGTGGCGAATTTTTCCGCCGCACGCGCGCCGGTCGCCTCTTCTATGATTTTTACGGCGCCAATACGTTCCGCAGTGACCTTTCGTCTTCGGACGGTTACCTGGGCGATATGTTGACCCACGACGGTTTCGCCGCTGCGGCGGAACAGCATGCAGCCGAAGTGTTCCACAGCGACCGCACCTACTTCGTCTTAAACGGCACCTCAACCGCCAATAAAGTTTGCGCGACGGCGCTGTTGACTCCCGGCGATCTGGTGCTTTTCGATCGCAACAATCATAAATCCGCGCACCATGGCGCGCTGGTGCTCGCCGGCGCGACACCGATGTATTTGGAAGCCACGCGTAATCCGTACGGTTTTATCGGCGGCATGCCGGCGGCCGCGCTCGACGAAAACGCATTGCGGGAACGTATCCGCAAAGTCGACGCCGCTAAAGCGGATCTGCCGCGACCGTTCCGCCTCGGCATTTTTCAGCTCGGTACGTACGACGGCATTTTGTACAATGCCCGTCAAATTGTAGAAAGCGTCGGTCAGTTGTGTGATTACATTTTATTTGATTGCGCCTGGGTCGGCTATGAACAATTTTTACCGATGCTGGCACCGATGAGCCCGCTCACCCTGGAACTCGGTCCGAACGATCCGGGAATTTTAGTGACGCAATCCGTGCACAAACAGTTGGCGAGATTTGCGCAAACCTCGCAGATTCATAAAAAGGATAACCACATTAAAGATCAGGCGCGGTACGTCAATCACGACCGTTTCAATGACGCCTTTTTGTTGCACGCGTCGACGTCACCGAACTATCCGCTTTTCGCGTCGCTTGATATGAACGCGAAAATCCATGAAGCTCCGCACGGCGAACAACTTTGGCGCGACGCCGCCACCGTAGCGACCGATGCAAAAAAAGAAATATTAAAACGCTGCCGGTATTTCCAACCCTTTGTACCACCGACCGTTGACGGTACTCCTTGGCAAGATATCCCGACCGACGTGATCATCTCCGACCGGCGCTATTTCGCCATCGATCCCGACGCGTCCTGGCACGGCTTCACCGGTTTTGCCAAAGAGCAATACGCGCTCGATCCCTGCAAAATTTTACTGTATACACCGGGCATTTCCCTTCGTGACGGCACGTATGAAGAGTTCGGCGTGCCGGGCAGTATCGTCTCGCATTACCTGCAAGAACACGGCATGACACCGGAAAAAAGCGATTTGAACTCGCTGCTCTTTTTAATCACCCCGGCGGAGTCTCCCGCCAAGTTGAACCGGTTGGTCGATCTGCTCGTGCAACTGGAAAAAGCCATCGAAGAAGACGCCCCCGTCGCCGATGTGCTCCCCCGCGTGGCGGCGGCGTATCCGGACGTCTACCGTACGCGATCGATCCGCTGGCTGTGCCAAAAGCTGCACGATTTTTACAAAGAGGCGAACGTCAGCCAATTACAACGTAAGCTGTTCGCGGCCGAGTATTTACCGCCGGTCGCCCTGTCCGCCGCCGAAGCCACACTTGCGCTCCGCCGCAATCAGGCGCGCGCGCTGCCGCTTCGCGAACTTGCGGGCGAGATCGCGTTGGAAGGCGCGCTGCCGTATCCGCCGGGCATTTTCACCATCGTCGCCGGGGAGCGTTGGACCAAAACCGCCGTCGAATACTTTACGGTTCTCGAACGCGCGATGCAAGCCTTGCCGGGATTCGCCCCCGAAATTCAGGGCGTGCATCAGCGCCAACGCAGCGACGGCACACCGGAACTGTACGCGTATGTGTATGAAGCGCCGCCCAGACCTTCTCGACGTGCAATTTATGATTGACACGAAATTATATTCATGGTACACTTGTAAAGCTTGAAATAAGCTATTGCTAAATTTGTAAAGGAGTGATTGCATGGCAACAAATCGGAACGCACGTTTTAAGGCGAGCCGACGGTTTGACCTCAACATCTACGGTCATCCGAAAGCGTTAAAACGGCAGTCCAAAGAGCGTCGCCCGCGTAAAATCTCGGAATACGGCACCCAGCTCTTGGAAAAACAAAAAGTTAAAGCTATCTACAATTTATTGGAACGTCAGTTCTATCGTTACTACGTCAAAGCGCGTAAAATGGAAGGCATCGTTGGTGAAAACCTTCTGTTCCTCCTCGAAAGCCGCCTGGACAACCTCGTCTATCGTATCGGCTTCGCGCGTTCGATCCGTCAGGCTCGCCAGATGGTGAACCACGGTTTGATCCTCGTTGACGGCAAACGCGTTGACATCCCGTCGTACAGTGTAACCCCGGGTCAGGTCATCTCGTTGAAAGAAGATCAACGTGCCAATGAAATGTTCAAGGCCAGCTTCCAGGAAGTTCGTTCCTTCGAGCTGCCCTATATTGAAAAGAACTTCGACAAATGGGAAGCCACTTACACCCGTCTCCCGCTGCGTGAAGAATTGCCGTTCGCGAACGACATTAACGAAACGCTTATCGTCGAGTTGTACAACAAGTAAGAATTTGCAAAACCTCCCTTGCAAAGGGAGGTTTTTTATTGTTGATAATCGTAGCGCGGAAGTTAATAGTATCTTTTCCTCTTCTTGATCTGTAATTTATAAAAGATGCCGTTAATGGTATAATAAATAGCAGTGTGATAATTAAAAGGAGGCATTTATGCGACATTCGAGCACGCGCGCGCGAAAACGAAAAAAACGCGGTGCAAATAAGAGTACGCTCATTATCGCCGCAATCATCGCGCTGGTCATTTTACTTGGCGCCGGTTGCGGATTTATCGGCGCGACCATCAGTAATTTGCCCGATGTGCAGCAAACGGGTACGCCGGCGGCATCATCGCAGGTATTTGACATCAAGGGTCGCCTGATTACGACCATTCATGCGGAGGAAAATCGGTTACCGGTTTCGCTGGATCAGGTCCCCGAGAATTTGCAGCATGCCTTTTTGGCAGCGGAAGATATCCGTTTTTATGATCATCACGGTATCGATCCCCGCGGCATCATGCGCGCGGTCTTTGCCAACATTACGCACAACGGCATCGCGCAAGGCGGCAGTACGATTACGCAGCAGCTCGCCCGCAACGCGTTTTTGACGCAGAACCGCACCTTGGAACGTAAATTCCAGGAAGCGATTTTGGCGTTGCAAATTGAACGCGAATACACCAAACCCGAAATTTTGGAAATGTACATGAACCAAATTTATTTCGGTGAAGGCGCCTATGGGATTCAGACTGCGGCCAATATTTATTTCGGTAAAACGGTAAGCGACCTGGACTTGGCGCAATGCGCTCTTCTGGCCGGTTTACCGCAAAGTCCTAACTACTACTCCCCGTTCAGCAATTTGGAAGCGGCCAAAACGCGACAGGCTACGGTTTTGAATCAGATGGCCAAGTACGGCTTCATCTCGCAAGAAGATGCGGACGCCGCCAAGGCGGAAGATTTAGGCTTGCGTTCACCGGAAAGTCTGAAACAGGTTCGCGGTTCCCGCGCTTCCTATTTCATCAGCTACATCGAGCAGCTGATTAGTGACAAGTATGATGCGGAAGCGCTTTATAAAGAAGGCTTGAAGATTTACACGACGCTGGATCTGGATATGCAGGAAGCGGCGGAACGTTCGCTGGAAGCGAATCTGCCGGACTTCTACACCGATGCCAACGGATTGCGACAGCCGCAAGGCGCTATCGTCGCTATCGATCCGCACAACGGCCATATTTTAGCGATGGTCGGCGGACGCGGCACGGACCATTTCAATCGCGCCACCCAGGCGGTACGTCAACCGGGTTCGGCATTTAAACCCTTTGTCTACATCGGTGCCGTGGAAAAAGGTATGACCCCGGGCACGATCGTCGACGACTCGCCGATCACGATTGCCGGTTGGAGTCCGCAAAACTACAGCCGGACATTCAGCGGTAAAATGACGTTGCGCCATGCCTTGATGAATTCCGTCAATGTGCCGGCCGTTAAAGTCGCGCAGGAAGTCGGCATGCACAATATCCTCGCCAACGCAGAAAACATGGGCATCAGCACCCTCGTCTTCAAAGGCGACAACAATGATGAGAACCTGGCCGCCGCCTTGGGCGGTTTGACTCAGGGTGTCATCCCGCTCGATATGGCATCGGCGTACGGTGTGCTGGCCAACGGCGGTGTGCACGTAGAACCGCAGGCGATCATTCGGATTGTGGACCGCAACGGTAATGTATTGGAAGAAAATACCGCCAAAGGCACGCAGGTCATCAGTCAAAAAACGGCGTACATCGTTACAAATATGCTGGAATCCGCCGTCTTACACGGCACGGGCGGCAATGCTTACATCGGTCGGCCCATGGCGGGTAAAACCGGTACGACGGACGACACTAAAGACGCGTGGTTTGTCGGCTATACGCCGGACGTCGCCACGGCCGTTTGGATCGGAGATGACTTCGACGGAACCTTGCAGGGATTGACGGGCGGTACCGTTCCGGCGGCCATCTGGCGCGACTTTATGAATGTCGCCGTCGCTGACATGCCGGCCACTAATTTCCCGACGCCACCGGGTGTCGAGGGAATCGCCGCGGAAGGTTTTTACCAACCGGCCTCGGAATCTGACAAAAAAGACGAAGATAAAGACAAGAAAGATAAAGACGGCAAAAAGAAAGATAAAAAATCATCCGCTAAGAATAGTAGCGACGACGATGATAAAACACCGGAACGCGTGCCCGGCAAAGTGAAAGGCGCGGGCAACGAATAAAAAATCCCGAAAGGATTCCTTGACCCGAGCGTTTATAAACGGATGCAAAGAGTCTTCCGATGGTACATACGGCAAGAAAAAAGGCGCTATTAAAAATAGCGCCTTTTTTGATCTGGTATCCTATCGCACGTTTCTAACTAGAATATATGGTTCGTGCCACCATTCTATGCGCGTTCATTATAGCATAAAATACGTTACGGATAATCCCTACGTGAGAACTTTTATGCGTCGCGCTCTTACGCTCAGTCATTCGTTATCGGTAAAGCGCTTAAAAAGCCTAAATTCACTCGTAGCGGTCACCGATTTCTTGTCGTCAGATCTTTTTATTCTAGCAACAAAAAAGACGGCTAAGGCCGTCTTTTTTGTTTAGGTATCCGCTGTCGTCGTAATCGGACGATGCGTATGTATATCCTCATGCAATACTATTTTCCCTTGCAAAAGAGATTCTCCGATCGCGATGACGCGCTGATTTGACGAGCCGCGGAAACGTAACGCGGGATCGCGCAACGCGTCCACAAAACGTCCGTCAACGAGCACGTCACACAGACGCAGGAGCGATAATCGAACGGGATCGCTGATGATCTCTTCCCAAGTGTAACCGGAATACACCCAAATGTTTTTTTGCGGCTGAGCCGCCCGCACGGCGCGCACAACCTCGATCAGCCCCTCGACATTTTGCATGGGCTCACCGCCCAAAAGGGTCAGTCCCGCCACATTCGGGTCATTGATGTAGTCGACCACTGTCGCGGTCTCTTTGTCCGTCCAAAGTTCGCCGGCCTGAAAATCCTGGTATTCGACGTTGAAGCAATTCGGACAATTGTGAGTGCAGCCCGTGACAAAAATACTCGTCCGAATGCCTTCACCGTTAGCGATATCGTAGTGCCGAATTTGTCCGTAACGCATACGTGCCTCAGATATGGAGGACGCGGTCGCGGATTTCTTTCGTGCGCCCTTCGTTCCAGAAGTTTTCACCGAGGTAGCCGCATGTCCGACGGATGACCGTCAGCAAATTACGATCGGTGTTGTGGCAACGCGGGCATTCCCACTGGATGTCGTCGTTGACTTTGATTTCACCGTCAAAGCCGCAGACATGGCAGTAATCCGATTTGGTATTAAATTCCGCATAGCAGATATTGTCGTAAATGAAGCGCATCATCGTCAGTACGGCATCGACGTTGCCGCTCATATTCGGGATTTCCGCATACGAGATGCAACCGCCGGTCGAAAGTTTTTGGAATTCCGATTCGAAACGGAATTTATCAAAGACGCTGATCGGTTCACGTACATCCACGTGATAGCTGTTGGTGTAGTAGCCTTTATCCGTAATGTCTTCGATTTCGCCGAAACGCGCGCGGTCAATGGACGAGAAACGGTTGGTCAGGCTTTCCGCCGGCGTACCGTACAGAGAAAATCCCAAACCGGTCTGTTCCTGCCAGGTATCGACCGCTTCGCGCAGACGGTGCATCAGGCGCGCGGCAAACGCATGACCTTTTTCGCCGGTATGCGATTCGCCGGTGATGAGTTTGGTCGCTTCATAGACCCCGATGTAACCGAGAGAAAGCGTGGAATAGGTGTTCTGCAAGTACGGATAAATCTTTTCACCCGGTTTGAGACGGGCAATCGCGCCATACTGCCAATGAATCGGCGACACGTCACTCACGACATCTTTCAAGAAGTCATAGCGCAACATCAATGCTTTGTAACAAAGTTGCAGGCGTTTTTCCAAAATTTCAAAGAATTTTTCTTCCGAATGTTCCGCCAAAATACCGATTTGCGGCAAGTTCAGCGAAACGACGCCCTGATTGAAACGACCGTCCCAAACGTATTCGCCTTGTTCGTTTTTGTACGGGCGCAGGAAAGAGCGGCAGCCCATCGGCGAAAATACATTGCCTTCATAATTTTCGCGCATTTTTTTCGCGGAGATATAGTCCGGATACATGCGTTTCGCGGTGCATTTCGCCGCGAGTTCCGTGAGATAGTAGTACGGCGCGTCCGGTGTGATATTATGTTCATCAAGTACATAAACAAGTTTCGGGAACGCCGGTGTAATATAGACATTCTGCTCGTTTTTGACGCCTTCAAAACGCTGCGCCAAAATTTCTTCCGTGATCATCGCCGCTTCTTTGGCGTATTCGTAATCCGGTTGGAAATACATGAACAACGTAACAAACGGCGCCTGACCGTTGGTCGTCATCAAGGTATTGATCTGGTACTGGATCGTCTGAATGCCGTCTTTTACTTCTTTCCGGGTACGTTTCCAGGCAATCGCTTCCGCTTTTTCCTGATCCGGTTCCATTTCATAAATGTCGCGTTGCTCTTCGAGCACGCTCTTGAGAATTTTGTTGAATGATTTGCGCACGAAAGGAGCCAGGATCCGATCGATGCCGTTAATGCTCTGTCCGCCGTACTGGCCGCTGGCGACCTGCGCAATAATCTGCGTCGTTACCGTACAGGCAACTTGGAACGATTTCGGCGAATCGATCTTCTTGCCGTTGATAACGGTACCGTTGGTGAGCATGTCTTCCAAATTGATCAGGCAGCAGTTAAACATCGGCTGGATGATGTAGTCCATGTCATGGAAATGAATCGCGCCGCTGTCGTGTGCCTGCACAATATCCGCGGGAATCAGTTTGCGGCGGGCGATATCTTTCGAGACTTCGCCGGCAATCAGATCACGCTGCGTCGAAACGACATGGGCGTCTTTATTCGAGTTTTCATCCAAGACAGCAATATTGCTTTTATTTAATAAACCGAAAATACTTTCATCGGTTGTATTTTCATGACGCTTGAATGCCTGTACCGCTTTATAGTTTTCGTACGCACGAGCCGTTGCCGGGTTGTGGTTCTCAATAAGTTTATAATAGACCTTATCTTCGATTTCATAGATCGTTAAAGGTTTTTCCTGCTGACGTGCTTCCTGTTCGATTTCCCAGGCAATTTTGTCCGCCTGACCAATTTCATACACGCCGCTCGAGCTGTTCATTGCTTTTTCGATCGCGACCGTAATTTTCGACCTGTCAAAAACAGTTCTGCCGCCGTCGCGCTTAATAACTTCCAACATGGTACCGCCGCCTCCCTCACGTTTGATCGGCTTTTCACAAGCCGTCTCTTTAGAATTGAGTATACTACATATTGTAGCCTGAGTGCAATCCTAAAAACAGATTATTCAACATGTAGATTTGGCTAAAATCACGTTTAAGCCTGAAACGGTCGCATTTTACGGCATTGAAAGCAGTTCTATATAAAAAATGCAAAGAGTCCTCTCTAAATTCCTGTTTGACATTCATTATTTCATAGTGCTATAATCAACGTCATCAACAACGAAATACACCACTTTTCATCCAGAGCGACCGAGGGACCGGCCCAATGACGTCGCGGCAACCATCTCCATACGGAGACCGGTGCCAATTCCGCGGGAGTTATCCCGAGAGATGAAGATCACCGACTCTTCATCTTTTGGTGAAGAGTTTTTTAGTGGGTAAAGGAGTGAGAAAATGATAGATTTGCGGCACATTAGCAAAGTATATCCCGGTCCGCAACCGGTGCACGCTATCAAGGATATCGATCTGCATATTCAAGAAGGCGAAATTTGCGGTATCATCGGCTTGTCCGGGGCCGGAAAGTCGACGTTGATTCGCTGTATCAACATGTTGGAAACGCCGACTGAAGGGGAAGTTTGGGTTGACGGTAAAAACCTGACGGCGATGAGCGAACAGGAATTACGTAACGAACGTAAACATATCGGCATGATTTTCCAGCATTTCAATCTGCTGAGCCATCGTACCGTCTATGAAAATATCGCGTTTCCGTTAGAACTCGCGGGACTTTCCAAAGCGGAACAAAAAGAACGGATCGAACCGATTTTGGAACTCGTCGGCCTGACACAACGCCGCGACAACTACCCCGCCCAACTTTCCGGCGGTCAAAAGCAGCGTGTCGGCATCGCCCGCGCGTTGGTTTCGCAACCGAAGGTGCTGCTTTGCGATGAAGCGACCAGCGCGCTCGATCCGCAAACCACCAAAGCGATTCTTGATCTTTTGAAAGACATTAATAACCGCCTGCATCTGACCATCGTTTTAATCACACACGAGATGCAGGTCATCAAAGAAATTTGCAACCACGTCGCCGTCATTGAAAACGGTCGCATCATCGAACAGGGCAGCGCGGCGGATCTTTTCACCGCGCCGCAGACGGCGACCACGCGTGAATTTGTCGGCTCGATTTTAAGCAATGAGATTCCGGAAAATTTAAGCTACTTGCATGTTTCCCAAACACCGATTCCCGATGCCGATTTACTGGTTCGGTTATCTTTTATCGGCGACGTTACCGATGAGCCCTTGTTGGCGACATTGATTCGTCGGTTCGATCTCGAAGTCAGCATCCTCTACGCTACCATCGATTACATTCAGGACACCTCATTCGGTCGACTGATTGTGACGCTGGGCGGCAGTGAGGATCAAATGCAAGCCGCCTTGGCGTGGCTGCACACGTGTCCCATTGAAAGTGAGGTGATCGGTTATGTCCCCGCAAATCGTTAGCCTCTTATGGCAGAGTTTAGGGGAAACGATGTACATGGTTGCCGTTTCCTCCTTTCTCTCGGCTTTCTTTGGGATTCCTCTCGGAGTCTTGCTGCTCGTTACCGACAAAGGTCATATTTTGGAAAATGCCGCGATTAATAAACCGCTCGGCGCCGTCGTCAATATGCTGCGTTCGATTCCGTTTATTATTTTGATGGTCGCAATTATTCCGTTGACTCGTATGATTGCCGGTTCTTCGATCGGCACGACCGCCGCGTGCGTGCCCTTGACGCTCGCCGCGATTCCGTTTGCCGGACGCCTGGTGGAAACGGCGCTGAAAGAAGTTCCCTTCGGATTGGTCGAAGCCGCGCAGTCAATGGGCGCTTCCCCGTTCCAAATCATCTACAAAGTCTTGGTTCCCGAAGCGCTTCCGACCATTATCGACAGCATGACCAACGTCATTGTCAATTTGATCAGCTACTCCGCGATGGCGGGCGCGATCGGCGGCGGCGGCTTGGGCGATCTCGCGATCCGCTACGGCTACCAGCGTTTCCGTCTCGATGTAATGCTCGCAACGATTGCGATATTGGTCATCGTGGTCCAATTGATTCAAAGTTTAGGCAATTATTTAGCACGACGTGTCAATAAAAAATAAATCTGAAAATGAAATAGTGAAATGGGGTAATTTATTATGAAACGACAATGGACAGTCTTATTTTTCCTGCTTTGCAGCTTGGCCGTACTGGCCGGTTGCGGCACCCAAAAAGAGCCGGCAAACGCTGCGCTCGGCACCCAAGAACGACCGCTCGTTGTCGGCGTAACGGCAGGACCGCAAGCGCAAATTTTAGAACAGGTCAAAACAGTGGCCGCGCGTGACGGATTCGTCATTAAAGTGGCGGAATTCACCGACTTCTTGACACCGGATCAGGCGCTTGCCAATGGCGAAATTGATGCCAACGCGTACCAACACCAGCCGTACTTGAACCATTTCAATAAAAATAACGGCGACAAATTAGTCTCGATCGGCAAAACCGTGCTCTTACCGATGGCGCTCTATGCACCGAAATACCAAACGCTTGATGCCATTCCCGACGGCGCGAAAGTAGCCATTCCGAACGACCCGACGAACGGCGGTCGCGCGCTCTTGCTGCTGCAGTCGGCCGGTCTGATCCAACTCGGCACGAATGATATCACCGTCACGGTCGCCGATGTCAAAGAAAATCCGCATCATTTCGAATTTCTTGAAGTGGAAGCCGCGCAAGTGCCGCGCTCGTTAGATGACGTGGACGCCGCCGTAATTAATACGAACTACGCGCTTGAAGCGGGACTTTCCCCGGTTGCGGACGCGCGCTTTGTAGAAACGAAAGAATCGCCGTACGCTTGCGTACTGGCCGTGCAAAAAGACGAGAAAACCAACGCGGCGTATGCGAAACTGCTTTCCTACTACCAATCGGAGCCCGTACGCGACTTTATTAACAAAGAATTTAAAGGCGCGCTCGTGCCGGCGTTCTGATTTGAGATTTTCCTTTACAACGGAATGCAGCTGTGATAAAATACTACTGTTGCTAATAACGGAACTTGCAAGGAGGTGTAGATAATGGCAAATTATTGCGAAGTTTGTGGTAAAGGTACGCAAACAGGTATGAACGTCAGCCACTCACATTTGAAAACGAAACGAACCTGGAAACCGAATATTCAACGTGTACGTGTTGTTCTCAACGGTCAAACCACGCGACAGAACGTCTGCACTCGGTGCCTTCGTTCCGGCAAAGTGGAACGTCCTTAAGACAAACTAAAAACCGCCCTCGGGCGGTTTTTTTAATATCTTCTTTTCCTCGTATAATAAAAAACCGCCCGTAGGCGGTTTTTTATTTAACATCCCAGTAGCGCGGCAAAAATACGTCTTGATATAAACGAATCGCATACTCGTCTGTCAAGCCGGCCACATAGTCGATCACTGCCGTTTCCACCGGGATTTCGTTTGGCTGATGTTCCACCGGTAGACGCGCGGGATCTTCCAAATAGTAGCGGCAAAGCTCCTGTACCAAGCGGTAACCGCGTTTACGATCCGGCACCAGCGCCGGCGCCTGGTAGACATTGGCAAACATAAATTCACGAAAGGTACCCATGACCGCCTGCGTGGCATCCGTCATAATAATCGTTTCCCGATCCGACGACGAATACACCAGGTCACTCACCATCGCCGTGATCATCGACGAATGCGTTGTTCCGAAATGGCGCTGTACTTCCGCCGGCAAATCGTCCGCAGTGAGCATCCCCGCCCGCTCCGCATCATCAAAATCGTGGCATAAGTAGGCAATACGGTCGCTGTAACGAACCAGTTGCCCTTCTAATGTCTGCGGTAAATTCGGCCCCGTATGATTCAAAATACCGTCGCGTACGGCCTGCGTCAGATTTAAACCGGCGCCGTGCTTTTCCAGCACATCCAACACGCGCAGACTTTGCTCATTATGATGAAAATGGCCAAACAAATCGCGAATCGCAAATTCACCGACATGACCGAACGGCGTGTGTCCCACGTCATGCCCCAAGGCGATCGCTTCCGTCAAATCTTCATTCAAGCGCAGCGCGCGCGCCATCGTCCGCGCGATTTGACTCACTTCCAATGTATGCGTCATCCGCGTGCGATAATGATCCGTCGGCGCGATATATACCTGCGTCTTGTGTTTCAAGCGTCGAAACGCCTTGCTATGCAAAATCCGGTCCCGATCCCGTTGGTATTCCGTGCGCAAAGGATCCTTATCCTGCGGACGCTCGCGCACGGCGTCACGGCTGTGAGCCGCGTGCGTCGCTAAATATTTGACTTCGCGTTCTTCGGTCACTTCGCGGATTTGCATAGTTCACCTCACCCGTGTAAACGGCGGTTGCGTTCGATGATTTCCATAACCCGATTGGCCGTTTCTTCAATCGCTTTCGTGGATACGTCGATCACCGGACAGTGCAACTTGCGCATAATTTCACGCGCATACGTCAACTCCTCGCGAATGCGATCGAGCGCCGCGTAGCTTGCTCCGTCGGCAAGGCCCATGGATTTTAACCGTTCGCTGCGAATCGTATTGAGCTTGCCCGGATCGATAATCAAACCGACAATTTTATAGGAAGGCAGCTGGAATAATTCTTCCGGCAACGGCACTTCCGGGACCAGCGGCAAGTTCGCCGCTTTGATTTTTTTATGCGCCAAATACATGGAAAGCGGCGTCTTCGAAGTACGGGACACGCCGATAATAACAATATCGGCTTTTAAAAATCCGGCCGGATTTTTACCGTCGTCATATTTAACCGCGAATTCGATGGCTTCCACTTTTTTGAAATATTCCTGATCGAGCTTGTGAACCATGCCCGGTTGCATGCGCGGTTTGGTTCCTGCAATCGTTTCGACCGCACGCAACATCGGTCCCATAATATCGACCGAGGTCACCTTGTATTGGCGGGCGATCTCTTCAAAACTGGAACGCAATTCTTCCGAGACGATCGTATGACAAATGATGCCTTCATTCGCCTGCGCTTCGCGCACCGCATCTTCCACCTGCTCTATCGTGCGGATATACGGTACCCGAATGATGTCGATATCTTCCTTGTCAAACTGACTGATCGTGGCACGTGCGACATTTTCCGCCGTTTCGCCCAATGAATCCGAAAGCACATAGATTGTCGGTACTTTCATTTTTTCACTCCTCTTCCCTTGCCACGCCCGATATCCACCAACAAACGAGTCATCCCCGTCTTGGAAATACGGCCGCGCACCTGATAGATTTTTTCGCCCGCCTTGTCCGTGACATCGACTACCGGCAGACAGTCCACCTCGTAATCAATCATTTTTTGGGCCGCCGATAACACGTCGTCATTCATTTCCACATAAATCAGACGACTGCTGGACGTCATGACCAACCGTACCGGCAGGGTAGTGAGTTCCCGTTTGCCCATGGCCGCTTTGAGGAGGTCTTTACGTGAAATAACCCCCGCCAACTCCTGTTGCGTGCCGACAAATAAAGTTCCTACGTCTTCCGTAAACATCGTCACGATCGCATCGTAGGCGGACGCATCTTGAGGCACCATGACCGGCTGTGATAAACATTGCGAAACCGTCATCGAACGGATTTCATCGGCCAAAAGATTGTCCGATTCATTTCCGATATAGAAGTAGCCCATCTTCGGCCGCGCGTCTAAAATCCCCAGCATCGTTAAAATCGCAAGATCACTGCGCAACGCTGCGCGCGTTACCGAAAGACGTTTTGCAATCGCATGCCCCGAGATCGGTCCGTCCGCACGCACCATTTCGGCAATTTTTTCCTGTCTCTCCGAAAGTTCTATCGTTCTCACCACCTGACTCTATTATACAAAAAATGCCCCGTTACGGGGCATTTTTTTATTACCATTTAAGTTCTTCCTGATTGGCCTGGCGACCCTTGCCGGTCACCGCATCCAACAAAATGCGTTGTTCCAGTTGCGCGACCATTTTCTTGGTCGCTTTGACCATATCCGGGTTAACCGATACGGAATCGATGCCCTGGCTGATCAGGAATGCCGTAAAGTCAGGATATACCGACGGCGCTTGCCCGCAGATCGAAACGGTTTTACCGTCACGATGCGCCGCTTCGATCAAGTGTCGAATGGCACGACGTACTGCCAGATTGCGTTCATCGTAAATGTGCGAAACGGTGTCGTTGTCGCGATCGCAACCGAGTATCAGCATCGTGAGATCGTTCGAACCGATCGAGTAGCCGTCCACAAATTCATTAAACTGATCCGCCAAAATAATATTGGAAGGAATTTCCGCCATCAGCCAAACTTTGAAGTCCGGGCCGCGGCGCAAGCCTTCGGCCGCCATCAAATCGGTGATAATGCGAGCTTCTTCCACTGTACGGCAGAACGGAATCATCACATTCAAATTCTTGAAGCCGTATTCTTCACGTACTTTGCGGACCGCCGCCAATTCCAATTTGAATGCTTCGATATAGGTGGGGTCGTAGTAACGGGACGCGCCGCGCCAGCCTAAGAGCGCGCTCGGTTCATGCGGTTCATATTTGTCGCCGCCTTTGAGGTCGCGGTATTCGCTCGATTTGAAATCGCTGAAACGCAAGGTTACCGGACGCGGTGCCATCGCCTGGCACACTTTACGGATGCCGTCCGCCAAACCGTCGACCACGCGTTCCGGGTGACCGATTTCGATCAGGTACAGCGGATGTTCATGAATGAACGTGGTCCAGATAAATTCTTCGCGCATCAGACCGATGCCGTCGCACGGCAACTGTCCGTGTTTTTCTGCCAAGTCCGGATCGCCGAGGTTCATGTATACTTTCGTGCCGGTCGGCGGGAAATATTCCGCCGCCACCGCGGTCTGTTCCGTTGCTTGCGGTTGTTTGACGAGGTCTTCAATCAGGCCGTCATAGACGATACCGTTCGTCGCATCCACCGTAATCATCGCGCCGTCCTGAATGGTTTCCGTGGCGGCGTCACCGCGACTTTGCGTACCGACGATACAAGGAATGCCCAATTCGCGGCTGACGATCGACGCGTGGCAGGTCATGCCGCCCGCATCGGTAACAATCGCTTTTGCTTTCTTCATGGCCGGAACCCAGTCGGGAGCGGTCATTTTCGTGATCAGAATTTCGCCTTCGTTGAACGTATCAATCAGCGACGGGTCCAAGATGACGTGCGCTTTACCGCCGACGCGTCCCGGGCTGGCCGGTAAGCCTTTCAAGAGCGGCTTGCGATCTGTCGCATAATTGGTTTCCGCCGGTTCATTCTGTTTCTTTTCTTTATTCTTTTTCGACCAAACGGTTTCCGGACGCGCCTGGAGAATCTTGATCGAGCCGTCGCGTTCATCGACGCCCCATTCGATATCCATGTAGCAGCCGTAGTGTTTTTCAATCGCCAATGCATAGCGCGCGAGTTCTACGACCTGTTCGTCGGAAATAACTTGCTGTTTCGCTTTTTCCGGATCGACGTTTTGTTCGATAACGCCGCTGCCCGGTTTACGCGTGAGCATAATCGGTTTTTCGTTGATATGTTTTTCCGTAATCGTGAGATCCTGTTTGTTGACAAGGAAGCTGTCCGGCGTTACCGTACCCTGAACAACGTATTCGCCCAAGCCCCAAGCGCCTTCGATCATGATGTTCTGATCATTGCCGGTAGCCAGATCAACCGTAAACATAACGCCCGATGCTTCCGAGAATACCATCATTTGAACGACGGCCGAAAGCGCCACTTCGAGATGATCGAAGCCCTGTTTTACACGGTAATACACGGCGCGGTCGGTGAAGGTGGAAGCGTAGCATTCTTTAACGCGGGCAATTACTTCTTTTTTGCCTTTGACGTTCAAATAGGTATCCTGCTGACCGGCAAAGCTGGCGTCGGGTAAATCTTCCGCCGTCGCGCTGGAACGAACCGCTACAAACGGTGCCTTTTCGCCGACTTTTTGTGCCAGTTCATCGTAAGCATTGCCGATGGCGTCTTGCAATTCCTGCGGCATTTTTACGGCCATGATCGCTTCGCGAATTTGCGCACAAACATCACGCAGCTGCATCGAATCTTCGACGTCCGTCAAATTTTCGAGCAATTCTTTTACTTTATCATCCGCACCCGATTTTTCCATGAAGTAGCGATAGCCGTGTGCCGTTGTAGCAAAGCCGTACGGTACCGGTACCTTCGTCTGTGAGGTAAGTTCGCCCAAGGAAGAAGATTTGCCGCCGACTAAATCGACGTCCGAACGACGCAAGTCGTCAAACCAAAGTACATATGCTTTCTCTTTATCCATTTTGATCTCCTTTCAAAACCCGCGTATTAAAAGAGTATACTATATATCAAAGTCAAGTTTATAGTATATTCTATTTAAATTTCTGTCAAGTGTTATCCGTCGACTTTCAAGATTTGCATAGAGTTCGTTCCGATATCCTGTTTTTGCATACAAAAAAAGAGCTCATGCGAGCTCTTTTTGATTGTCATTTCAGCCTAAACGAATGCGACGATATTTACGTTTGCCGACTTGTAAAACATCATCATTTTGCAACGTGCAATTTTCTTCCATAACTTTTTCGCCGTTGACGCGAACAGATCCCTGTTGAATCATGCGTTTGCCTTCACTGTTGCTCGAGACCATACCGGCCGCATGCAACAATTGCGGCAACCAGACTTCACCCGCATCGATCGCAAGCTCTTCGATCTCACTCGGCAGATCGCGTTCCTGGAAAACGCGGACAAATTCCTGTTCCGCCGCTTCGGCCGCCGCGGCGCCATGGTACAGTTCGACAATCGTTTTGGCGAGCATCATCTTGGCATCGCGCGGATGAACGCTACCGTCTTTGAGCCCCTGCGCCAGCTGTTCCTGCTCTTCGCGCGGCATATCCGTCACCAACATGAAGTAGCGCGCCATCAATTCATCCGGAATCGACATCGCTTTGCCGTACATTTCTGTCGGCTCTTCATCGATACCGATGTAGTTGCCAAGGCTCTTACTCATCTTCTGTACGCCGTCCAAACCTTCCAAGAGCGGCATCGTGATAACGACCTGCGGTTCCATGCCCGTTTCGTTTTGCAGATGGCGACCGACAATCAGATTGAACTTCTGATCGGTACCGCCGAATTCGATATCCGCTTTGGTCGCGATCGAGTCGTAACCCTGCATCAGCGGATACATAAATTCATGCAGCGAAATCGGCCGTCCTTCGGTATAACGTTTTTGGAAATCATCGCGTTCCAACATGCGTGCGACCGTATATTTCGCTGCGAGCGTCAAAACGTCGGCAAAATTCATTTTACCGAGCCATTCGCTGTTGAAATGGACTTCCGTTTTATCGCGATCCAAAATTTTAAAAATTTGATCTTCGTACGTCTTCGCATTGGCCAAGACCTGTTCTTCCGTTAACGGTTTACGCGCCGCGCTTTTACCGCTCGGATCGCCGATACGGCCGGTAAAGTCGCCGATAATCAGAACGATCTGATGTCCCAAGTCCTGAAACTGTTTGAGTTTGCGCAAGACTACCGTGTGTCCGAGGTGAATATCCGGCGCGGAAGGATCCAAACCTAATTTAACCCGCAGCGGCGTATTCGTTGCAACGGCACGCTCCAATTTCTTACGTAATTCATCCAACGGCAAAATTTCCGCCGCTCCAAAACTCATTTGCGCTAACTGTTCTTCTACCGATTTCATCTGCTACCTCCACTACCATTGTTAAACTACTTCTGAGTAATATTATAACCGTTACATCTGTCCGCCCAATATCGGCCGTTGCTCATTCGGATCGGTCTTACGCGCGGCATGCGCCAACACACCGTAACCGGCCAAAGCCGACAGAAGCGATCCGGCAAATATACCGATTTTAGCCTGATCTTGAAACGCCGGATTGACAAACGCCAACATCGTGACGAAAAGTCCCATGGTAAAACCAATTCCGCACAAAATGGAGCAACCGTACACATGCTCCCAACGAGCGCCGGTAAGCATGCCCACATAACCCGTTTTTACCAAACCGTAAAACGCGGCGAACACGCCGATCTGTTTACCGATGAACAAACCTAAGGCGATGCCGAGCACTACCGGATCCAAAAGGTCGCCCCAGTGGAACCCGTTGAAAGATACGCCGGCATTCGCGAATCCGAAGATCGGCAGGATGATGAAAAACACAGGTAAATGCAATGCTCCCATCCAGGAGTCGAGAATATGCATCACGCCGCCGGATTTCGTTTTCGCGGTCAGCGGAATCGTCAGAGCCAAAACGACGCCGGCAATCGTGGCATGCACGCCGGAACGCAGGAAGCAATACCATAAAATAGAACCCAATATAGCATACGGCACGGCGTTACCCACATTACGACGATTTAAAAATAACAGAATCGCCACAATAACCGCCCCCACCAAAAGATAGGTGAACGCCACTTCATTCGTATAAAAAAACGCAATAATTAAAATCGCCAGTAAATCATCAATAATCGCCAACGCCGTCAAGAAAATTTTAAGCGAACGCGGCACACGTTTTCCCAACAGCGCCAACACGCCTAATGCAAATGCGATATCAGTCGCCGCCGGAATCGCCCAGCCGTGCGCCGTATCACTTCCCAACGGGTTAAAGATGAGGTAAATCGCTGACGGAACGACTAAACCGCAAAAAGCGGCAATCCCCGGCAACATGCGTGCGGAACGCTCCCGCAAATCGCCCTCATAGATTTCACGTTTAATCTCCAGACCGACGTATAAAAAGAAAAACGCCATCAACAGATCATTGATCCAAAGTAAAGGTGTAAGTCCGCCGAAAGGCTGATTCAAAAAGCTGAAATAGGAAATCGCCAGCCCGCTATTCGCAACGATCAGCCCCAGTGCGGATGCGATCATCAGAAGAATCCCGCTCGACGTATCCGCCTGAATAATCTTTTTTAAACTCGTCATCCTCTCAACCACCTTTATGCGCCGGCAGAGTATCAGCATCATTCATAATATGTACCGACACAGTACCAGTATAACTCATGTATAATTATAATATACATATACTTTTATTTTTTGTATAAATATTTTTTTGTATAAGATCTCTATATGGAGGCAATTATGTCATACCTGCTTGTCATCTTGCTTTGTCTTTGTCTGAGCGGCTGCGGACAAGATGCGCCGCCGCCCACACCGACCGCGGCGACGAACGCCGAACAAACCGTCCCGCAACCTCCGACCGCTTGGCGGGAAGGCGTCACAAGCATGCAGGCGAGGGATTACGCCGCTGCCGAAACACATTTTACGGAAGCGATCAAAGCCGCCCCGCAGGATTACCACGCGTACGCCGATCGCGGTTTGGTACGCGCCTTGGATGAACGCTACGAAGAAGCTCGCAGCGATCTGACCCGCGCCTCCGATTTAGCGCCCGGGATACCCACCGTCGAATATAATTGGGCCATGTATTATAAGTTACAAGGACAACTCGACGGAGCCTTCGCCCATTTCCAAAACGTGCTTAAAAAGGAGCCGAAAAACGCCTGGACCTTGTACGGTATCGCGACGATTTACGCCGATCGCGGCGAAACAGACCCGGCGCTTGACTATTTGGAGCGCGCGATTGCGGCAAATCCGGCCGTTGCCGACGCGGCGCGCGCGCAGGATCACTTCCGCTCATTTCATGAAAACGCGCGGTTTCAAAAATTGGTTCAGTAATCGATCTTGCACGATAGTATAAAAAAAGGAATGGAGAGATCCATTCCTTTTTGTCGTCTTTACTGTACATTCATTACAGCTTTGCCTTTGTAATGACCACAATATTTGCACACACGGTGCGGCATGATCATTTCGTGGCACTGCGGGCATTCAATCAAGCCCGGGGCCGTCAATTTCCAGTTCGCGCGACGACGATCGCGACGACTTTTCGACATTTTACGCTTCGGTACTGCCATGGTTGCACCTCCTCTTTACTCGTTCCTGCTACTTTGCTTCCAGGCAGCCAGAGCTGCCCAGCGAGGGTCGATTCCCGTGTCGCTGCAATCGCAAGATCCTTTATTTAAATTCGTTCCGCAGTGCGGACAAAGACCTTGACAATCTTCTCGACACAGCACTTGAACCGGCTCCTCAATGAGCAACGTATCCCGAACAAGAGATCGTACATCCACGGTCAGGCCGTCGTATCCAAGTGCATCCGCATCCTTTTCCGGTTCACGGACGAATCGTTCATAAACGGGCACGCGGACCTCCCGTTCAAATTCATCCAAGCAACGTGTACAAACGCCTCGCATGCGGGTGGTTAATTCTCCTTCCCAATGCAAGCGTTCCCCATCATACCAATATTCACCGCGGATTTCCACGGGCGCCAACAAGCCTTGCAATTCCGGATCTTCCGCAAATTCTTGCTGCGGTAAGGTAAACGCATACGCAATACGTTCTCCGGGATGAGCGATGGCGGTATCAATGGATACTTTCATGCTGAACCTCGACTTTCTTATTATAGCGATTTCACCCTTTATTGTCAATTAAGAGGATGTTTTCCTGCGCGAATATAATTACATTTATTTTAACAAAGTAAACCTGTGATGTAAACTTAAGCGGCGCGTTCACTGCGCAAAATTATTTTTCCAACTGCAACAAAAAAGGCGGAGTGATCTCCGCCTCCACTTACCATGATCGGCCGGCACCGCCACCGCCGGAACTGCCGCCTCCGCCACCGCGGAAACCGCCCCCGAAGCCGCCGCCACCGCCGAAACCTCCCCCGCCGCCGCGGGAGAAAAACATCAGCAGCAAAATGCGTGTCAGACGGCCACGATTAAAGATACCGTCCAGCATCAGAACTACGACCAAAAATGCCAGCGGCCATACGGAACCGCTTTGCCGTTCCGGTTTTTCAACCTTTCCCGGTGTGCCTAAATCCTTTTCCGTGATGCCGTATTCCTGCATCGTCACGCCGATCAAAGCACCGTAGGTTTGCAAGATGCCCTGCTCAAATTGATTTTGCTTAGCATACGGGATAAAGTACCGATCTAAAATCTCGCCCGCTTTCGCATCATTGAGCGCGCCTTCCAAACCGTAACCGACTTCAATGCGCACCTGCTTGGCCGACGGTACGACCAGGAGCAAAATCCCGTTGTTTTTTGATTTATCGCCGATGCCCCAGCGTCGAAACAGCTCGGTCGCATACATTTGCATATCCCCGTCGGGAATGCTTGGCATGGTCGCTACTACGACCTGGGCACCGGTTTTATCTTCCAAAGCACGCCCGACGGAACGAATTTTCTGGACCGTTGTACGTGACAAAATACCCGCGAAATCCTGCGCGTAAATATCGCCGCGCAACGCCGGATACGGCGTTGTCACAGGTGTCGTCGAGACACTGTCGGTGGCCGCGCCTGTCTGCGCGGGGTCGGTCTGCTGCGGTGCCGGCTGATGATTAGGCTGACTCGGCGCCAATCCCTGCTCCGCCGGCAGAGTATCGGTCGCTTTCGGCCATAACGGCGAACGCTCCGCCACCGCCACATCGGCAGACGCTACCGCCGGAACGATCACCGCCATAACCAGCCAGCTGACAGTAACGAACCACAGCCCCCACTTGCGCAGCACTTCCGTCGTGTGCACGCGCGTGTTTTCCATCACCGTGCGTCCTTACTTAAAACTGAACTTGCGGCGGAGTTTGCGCACTTTCCGATGCGCGGAAATAGTCACGGCTGCTGAAGCCCAGCAATCCTGCCACAATATTTGTCGGGAATTGACGAATTCGGGCATTGAACGTCTGAACGACACCGTTATAATCGCGACGCGATGTGGCAATGCGGTTTTCCGTGCCGGCCAATTCGTCCTGCAACGCTCGGAAATTCGCGTCCGCTTTCAAATTCGGATAATTTTCAACGACCATAAACAAACGTCCTAACGCGCCCTGCAGTTGCGCATCAGCTTCCGCTTTTTCGCTTACCGACTGCGCGCCCGCCATCTTGGCACGGGCATTTGACACGTTATCAAATACTTCCTGCTCGTGTTGCGCATAGCCTTTGACCGTATTGACCAAATTCGGAATCAAATCGTTACGCCGTTGCAATTGTGTATCAACTTGCGCCCACGCGCCGTTGACCTGTTCATTCGCAGTAACCAGTCCATTGTACTGACCGACCATCCAAAAGCCCGCCAGCGCGACGACCGCAATCACTATCCACCAAATTCTTTTCATAATAGCCTCCTCCAGCTCGATAAACAAGAAATCATTTGACTATATTATACCATAATCGACGCTTTCACCTACTTCGTCCTGTTCCCTTTTTCGCCTGTCATGTCTGTGAAACGGTATCAGATATTTTCAAAACGAATGGTCGGTATTTCATGCTGCGATATAAATAAAATCACTCGCTCTTTTATTTCTTTATTTTTTCGTTTACTTTCTAAAAAAGGAGAAGAAAGAAGATTTTTTTCAACAACATAAAAACGGTAACTGCCATTCTATAAGCAGTTACCGTTTTTATGTTTATTCTTTTAAGACCGGCGGCTTATGTTGTAGTCCGCGCGTGGAAACGAGCAGGTAGACCAAGCCGACGCAGAGCCACACCGCGCCGACGATCAGACAGGTCGTGGAAAGGTTCGCCCACAAATACGCGCACACGGCGAAACCGATGAGCGGCGCGAGGAAGTAGGAAAATATTTGTCGCTCTTTTTTACGCCAGAAGTAGTACACAATGACCGCGAGATTGACACACATAAAACCGAACAAACCGCCGAAGTTCAGCAGTTCGGTCACAATCGGAATATCGAGGAAGATCGCACCAAAGATGCCTATCGCCGCCATAATCAAAATATTGTACGTCGGTGTTTTGTACTTCGCATGCAAATGCGCAAAAAATGCTTTCGGCAGCAAACCGTCGCGCCCCATGCCGTACAAAAGACGGGCCGCGCTGGACTGACCGGCAAGTCCCGCCGTCATCGTCGAAATAATGACCGCAATCGTATACGTGATGGCGAGCCATTCGCCGCCGACGCGTTGCGCCACTTCAAAAAGCGCCGTGTCCTGCGAGGCGAAGGTCGTGTAATCCGGCCAGACGAGTTGCGCCAGATACGCCTGCAAGATAAAGATCAGGCCGCCGAGAAGACAGGCCGCCATCGCCGCGGTGCCGATATCTTTCTCCGGGTGAATCGCTTCTTCCGCCATCGTCGTAATCGAATCAAAGCCCAGGAACGAAAAACAGGCAATCGCCGCGCCCGCTACCAGCGTGGGAATCGAGTGCGCACTTTCCGGATGAAACGGTGCGGCCGAAATCAATGTGCCCGCGCCGACCCCGTTTGTCAGCGCCCATGCGCACATGGCGCAAAACAGAAAAACAATGACGCCCATGACTCCGACTAAGAGCATGTTCGTTTTCGCCGCGATATCCACGCCGAAATAGTTGACGACGGTTGTCACCAACGCGATGCCGAACACATATGCATAGTACGGAATCGCAGGAAACGTCGAATGCGCATACGCCGCGCCGACCATAAAAACAATTAACGGCACCAAGACATAGTCCAAAAACATCGCCCAGCCCGCAAAAAAACCGAGGTAGGGATTAATCCCTTTTTCCGTATACGAGTACGTCGAACCGGCCACCGGGAACGCATTGGCCATCTTACCGTAGCTCATCGCGGTGAAAAGCATCGCCACCATCGCAATGACGTACGCGAGCGCCAAGGTACCCCCTGTCGTCGTCGTCGCATAGCCGTAAATATAGGCCGGCGCGATCGGCGTCATAAACGCGATACCGTAAATAATCAAGTCTTTACGCGTCAACACCCTTTTCAATGTCTGATCATACCCCGTACCAACAACGTTACCGTTCGGTTCCGCCATGCCCATCCCTCCTTAGCTGTTAATACTGAGAGTATACCATAATAAACAGATTAGAACGACCAAAATAATTTTATTTATTACAAATTATATCACTTCTGTCTCACCGTACCTCATTTCGAGAAATAAAAAAGAGCCCGCAGGCTCTTTATTCACACGTATACAACTCCCGCAGACAGGCCCTCGCCAACGCCGCCAACGACGACACCGCGCGCTGATCCGGAAGTTGCGCCGCGCCGTATGCCAACGGCAACTCCGTACAAGCCAACACGAGCGGCACATCGTTTTCACGCCACAAAAGCTCCGCCGCTTGACGTAAGCGTTCACCCGCCAGCGTGAAATTGCCCGATTTGATGTAGCGCAACGACTGTTCTGCCCATTCTCCGGCAAGCGGTAACGGATCGTACAACGCAAAACCGCGTTCCGCCGCTTTTTTCTGGTACAATCCGGAGCGCAATGTTCCCTGGGTCCCCAAAAGCCAAGCTCCCTGCGGCGAAAGTTTTGCCGCCTCCGCCAGCGTCACATCCGTGATATTAATCAGAGGCGCCGTAAGTTCAGCGGCAAATTGTTCAATGAAGTAGTGCGCCGAATTACATGGTGCGCAAAGCACGTCCGCACCCCATGTGATCAACTTTTCAAAGTCATCTCGCATTTGCGAGCCGGGGTCCGCTCCGTTACCGAGCATGGCCGCGCTGCGATCGGGCAGATCCGTGTCGCCGAGCATAATTACCGTCGGGTGCTCTTGATCCGTTTCCGCCGGCGCGTATACCGCAAGCAGACGTAAAAATTCCGCTGCTGCCGCCGGTCCCATCCCGCCGAGCACACCTAATACTTTACCGTTCTTTTTAACCATAGCCATCTTCCGTTTCTTTTATTTTACATTTATCTTACCTTTTTACTTTAACGAATGCAATGATAACCGAAATGTATACAAAAATAAAAAAGAGACCGCCGTCATGACGGTCTCTTTTTGCATTTCCCAACATAAATTTTTCCTTTTTATCCGATCAACGGTTTTTTATTCAACACTTTCGGCGTGCCGACACGGAAACTGTCACCGCCGGCTTCTTCCACAAGGCAAGCCTGGTTGGCGCAGAGATATCCCTGAATGGACATATACATCGCGGTATCCGTGTAGTCCAAGTCGTACGCATCGCTGATCAGGCGATGCAATTCCAAATATCCTGCGCGAATAGCATCATCGCACGTCGGTCCGCAGGTATTGACAAAGTACGCATCTTTGGTTTCCGTAACCGCCCAATTCAGCTTGAAGTTTTTCAAAAGACGCACGCGCACGATCACTTCACCGGCAATTTCAATCCCGTTGCCGCAGACTTCGCCGTCCGCCATCGTGGCATGCAGATCGCCCATGGCCAGCAGTCCGCCTTTAACACGTACCGGGAACCAAACCGTTACGCCTTTTTTGATGATGCGGCTATCCATATTGCCGCCGTGATTTCCCACAAAGCCGGTAGAGATTTCTTTTTCATCGGTCGCGACACCGATCACGCCGACCATCGTATCCAACGGCCATACCATATCATTGGCGTCCCAATGCACCAAACCGTTTTCAATGCGCATAATATGCGTCCGCAATTCGCTTTTTTCGCAAAACGGACCGCATTCGGGAATCGAGCATACCGCGCCCTGGTCGGCCACCGTGACATCCAAAATATCGACCGCCAGCGCATCGCCCGGTTCCGCGCCTTCGATGTAAAGCGGGCCGGTCGCCGGATTCGTATGTTGCCAATCCACCGTTTCCGCAATATCCGTCGGCTTTTGCACCTGACCGTCGTAGCAGTCTTTGGTGATAAATTTGACCACTTCACCCGGTTTAGCTGTCGCAACCGGCTGCATATCGGGAGTAAACTTATAAATACATTCTCTGATCTCTTGCATAAAACTTCCTCCTTTACTGTACCACTGTAAATTTGCTGCACACTGCTATCTTGCCCAACATCATCTTCGGCGGACAACTAGAACACAAAACCCGCGATTAAATACATCACGGCGGAAATCGCCGCAAAGATAATGGAGTAAGCAACACAAGTCGATGCGTGATAGCCCGGCTTTAAGCCGAAGACCGATGAAGTCAGCATCGTGTAATCGCAAATGTAACACATATTGCAACCGAAAGCGCCGGCCGAAATAATCGCCGCCCCTACCAGGTACGGATTGGCCCCGACGGTCAATGACACCGGAATCAAAATCGGGAACGTAATTAAAATCAGGCCCCAATTAAGCGACATGATACATTCCGAGATACAAAAGACAACAAACACGAGGAACGGTAACAAGTTCGGGTTAACGAAAGTTTGTACCACATTTGCCAAGTAATCGATATATCCCAAGTTCACCAACACATCATTGAGCATGTACGATACGCAGAACAAAATGATCAAACTCATAAAATCGGCGAAGCCGGCAATCAGGCACTCTTCAATATCTTCCGATTGGATAATATTGCGCAATAAATAGTAGCCGACCGTCACCGGTAAAACCACCAGCATCGCCGGTACCGTGTCGAATTCAAAATAGCAAACCACGCCCATCAAGAAAACAATCGGCAGGAAAAAGTCCAGCAGCCCGCCGTCTTTTTTACCCGGGACCTGCTCTTCCATATTTTCAATCGGCACGTAGTATTCTTTTTGTTGTGTTTTCAAACCGCCCAAGCGCGGTAAATAACCGGCGGCAAAAAGAAATGTACCGATCAGGGAAACGATGGCATAAAAGCTGAACGGAATGGAGCGGAAAAACGCCATCATGCCGTTACCGTTTTCGGCAAGCCCCGCCGAAGCAAACGCACCGCCTAAAAACGCCGCCCATGAAGTAATCGGAAACAGTACACGCAACGGTTCCGCCAAAGTATGGATCAAGTACGCGCCGTCTTCCCGCGGAGCATCCAATTCATCGTACATCGGCGCCATAATACTGCCGCCGATCGTAACCGTCATGTAATCATCAAAAAACAGCGGAAATTGCATAAGCCAAGTCGCCATATTTAATTGCCGCGCAGATTTCACTTTACGTTTAACCAATCTTGCAAACGCATGCAATGCGCCGGTTTTACCAAGAAGTTTTGTAAATACGTTCAAAAAGCAGCACATCAGAACAATCCACAAAAAGTCTTGATTCGACATCGTCGTATACAACTGCTCTTTAAATCCGTCTACTACACCGACTCCTGTATTTAATGCTATCCCCAACATGGTGGCAAAAATCAGAGTCTCTAAAATGCGTTTCGTCAGCAACGTATAATAGAGAATGTATACGATTAATAAAGTTCCTATTCCTTCCGGTAAATGGTCTTTCCCCGGCGTCAGAAATATGACTCCCAATAAAAGTAAAAACGTAAGACCGTAACTCATGCACTTGTGCAAAACAGAATTGGGATCCAATAGAGTTTTGTATAACGACCGCATAATAAAACCCCCATATGTTCTTTCTTTTTAGTATACCAAATAATAATTATAGAAAAAACTCAAAAATAACTATTAAATAAAAAAAGAGACCATTATCTGATGGTCTCTTTGGCGTAATCAGCAGCTACCTATGCTCCCGGGCCGTTTCCAGCCAAGTACTTTCGGCG
>OKMX01000030.1_pt1 | contig 95206 bp, 100 predicted proteins | sample 1613551 | NCBI WGS metagenome assembly OKMX01 (sample SAMN04436865, study PRJEB24849) | human gut metagenome | biome: human gut; feature: NICU; material: stool | host: Homo sapiens | place: USA: Saint Louis, MO | collected 2011-10-01 | reverse complement strand
ATTATCACTATTATCACTGCGATGGGGGCGAAAAGCATTCAAAACCTTATCACGCGTCTTTTTAATTTGTGCTCCGGTAGTTTTTACACGCCGCCATTGGGTCGTATGAGATTTTGTTTTCGGTTTCATATCGCGATTGGGGTCGACTTTGCCCCGTTTGATGCTGGTCGCACGAATCTTATCCGGTCGGAATTGGCGACGGAAAATTTTCATTGTTTGCGTAGGATTGGCATCTGTACGGAATGTGAAGACATCCACAGCTACATATCCTAAATTGGGATAGGAATGCAGGCAAACGTGACTGTCTTTACCGATTGCAATCACAACGAGTGCTTCATCATATTTATGTACGTGAGTATCATACAAATCTAAATCCAAATATTCCATCGCCGTATGAATAGTATCCAGTAAGTCGGGGAAATTATCGACTAGCGAAATACGGCAGCCATAACAGTCAATCAGAATGTGTTTGCCCATCGATAGGCTCATATGTTCACCTGCTTTCTATGCATCTATTATAACAAATGCAAAAAAAGATAAAAAATAGTTGCAAAAAGTCAAAAGGTCAGCTATAATGATCATAAAGACAAAAGGTCAATGATTATGTAAGTGAGGTGATTCTATGGGTAAGATGGTAGCCGATCGGATTGAACGGTTTATCATGCGCCGATTTTTAGAAGAAAAAGCACAGGAGATTATATTACAACGTAAAGAGATTGCAGATGCATTGAATTGTGCGCCGTCGCAGATCAGTTATGTATTAAGTACGCGGTTTTCCCCGGAAAAAGGTTTCAGCGTGGAATCACGCCGCGGCTTGGGAGGATTTATTCGGATCACAGTTATTCGCCCGCTGGTCGGGGAAGATAATGATAGATTGACGATCGCTGATATCGATAAAGCGCTATACAATTTACTGCAGGAAGCGGTGATCACACAACGTGAGGCGCAGTTTTTACATGAAGCATTTTTGACAATTTGGCAAGAAACTGAAGGCAATATGCGAAGGCATCTCATGTTGCAATTACAGAAACGAATTAATCAACTTTTTTAGGGAGAGGGTGAGCGATGATGCAATGCGATCGTTGCCATAAGAATGAAGCGGTTTTGCATGTCACTCAAGTTCATAACGGACATAAAGAGGAGCGACATCTTTGCGAAAAGTGTGCGCAAGAGACGGGGGAACTGCCGCAATGGACACAGAGCCCGTTTGACTTATGGGATACCAATTTTTTCAAAAGCTTGGTAAATCCGCAACAAAGTCGACCGGAGCAGGCACAATGTTGTCCGCAATGCGGCTTAACATGGGCGGAGTTTAATGAACGCGGACGTCTTGGCTGCGCCCGGTGTTACGAAGTCTTTGCTGATTCTTTATTACCTTTATTGCAGCGGTTGCAGGGAGCGACGAACCATGTCGGTAAAGTGCCTTCAAGAGGGTCCGGTGTTTTTACTACCAATCACCAGATTAAGCGGTTGCAGCAGCAACTGAATACTGCGCTGGAAAAAGAAGAATATGAAGAGGCGGCGCGTCTGCGCGATGAAATCTACGCGTTGCAACATGAGCCGCCAAGGAAAAAAACGGAGGAGGGGCAGAAATGAATATTCAAAATGTTTTGACGAGCCCCGCGCAGCCGTGGTTTCAAGGAAGCCACCCGGATAGTGATGTCGTGCTTTCCAGCCGAGTTCGTTTAGCCCGTAATATTGCCAATATTCAATTTCCGAACATGGCCAACGAAAGTGAATTGATGGCCGTGGAAATGGCAGCCAATGAGGCCAAGCAATCGCTTAGCGAAGAGTATCAAGAAGAGATGACGTACGTAAAAATGTCAGATCTGGATCGTGTCGACCGTGAAATTTTATTGGAAAAACATTTAGTGAGCCCGCAACTGATTTCCGTGCCAGCACATCGCGGTATCGTAATCAATGAAGCGGCAGATATAACGTTTATGGTTAACGAAGAAGATCATTTTCGGTTACAAATGTTAGCCGGTGGGTTACAGCTGGAATCATTGTGGGAAAAAGCCAACCGTGCAGACGACGCGTTGGAAAGCAAAATAAACTTTGCATTCGCAGATAAATGGGGCTACCTAACAGCATGCCCAACCAATGTCGGTACCGGGATGCGGGCCTCGGTTATGGTGCATGTGCCGGCATTAGTAAGGACTAAAAAAATTAAGCGGATTATTCAGGGTATTTTGAAGTTCAGTTATTCTGTGCGCGGAATTTACGGTGAAGGATCGGAGATGCTGGGAGATATTTTACAAATCTCCAACCAGGTCACACTGGGAATCCGCGAAGCAGAAATTGTAGAAAATTTAACGAACCTGACTCATCAGCTGGTAAAAGAAGAAATGGCGGCGCGGGAAGAACTGCGTCGCACACAGGCGGTGGAACTGCGCGATGAAATTTGGCGCGCGTACGGCATTTTACGATATGCCCGAAAACTATCGGGGCACGAAGCATTGACATTATTGAGCACTGTGGAATTAGGGCGTATCTTGGGGTGGCTGCCGCATATTCCCGAAAATTTATTTCGCGAGATGATGGTTACGACACGTCCGGGGTTTCTCAGCCGCTATGCCAACACCGCAACACTTAATGAAACGGACCGCGACCGCTGGCGAGCAGCCGTCGTTCGTGAAACATTAGACAACAAAGTAAAGGAGTGAAAGTATATGAACAATAAATTAACGGAGAGCGCAAAAGCAGCACTGGCCTATGCGCAAGAAACCGCGATGGAAGCGGGTTCAGATGTCGTCGGCACGGAACATATCCTGCTGGGGATTGCTTCACAGCCGAAAAGCATCGGTGGCAAAGTATTAAATGAAGTCGGATTTACGCTTGAAAAAGGTCGTGCCATGTTGCTTGGAAATCGTCCGGCAAATCCGTCTTCCGATATCGGCATGAGTCCGCGCACTAAACGTGTCTTGCAAAGTGCAGTTGGGGAAGCAGCTCGTTTAGGACAAAATTATATCGGTACTGAGCATTTGCTTTTGGGTATTCTGCGTGACAGTGGCGGTATCGCGGTACAGATGTTGCAGGAACTTGGTATTGGCGGTCGAGAGCTGACCCAAGCATTTCAAAAATATCTCGGCACGGAAACGGATCAGGAAGCCGGCGACACCAATTCGGATTTGGGTGACTTGGGTGAGTATGCACGCGATTTAAATAAAATGGCGGAAGAAGGCAAAATCGATCCCGTCATCGGTCGTGAAAAAGAAATTGAGCGAGTGATTCAAATTTTGAGCCGTCGCACTAAAAACAATCCGGTGCTGATCGGTGAGCCGGGGGTAGGTAAAACAGCGATTGCGGAAGGCCTTGCGCAACGCATTGTGTCAGGTAATGTGCCCGAAATTTTGAGAAATCGTAAAATTATTTCGCTGAACATGTCATCTGCAGTCGCGGGTACTAAATACCGTGGAGAATTTGAAGAACGCTTGAAAAAAATTATTGACGAAGTACGTAAACATGAAGAGTGGATTTTATTTATTGATGAATTACATACCTTAATCGGTGCGGGTAAGACGGAAGGTGCTATGGATGCGGCCAATATTATGAAGCCGGCTTTAGCGCGCGGAGAATTGCAATGCATCGGTGCGACTACGTTGGACGAGTATAAAAAACATATCGAAAAAGACGCTGCTTTGGAACGTCGTTTCCAGCCGGTTTTAGTCGGTGAACCGACCGAAGAAGATGCGGAACAGATTTTATTAGGATTACGGGATCGCTATGAAGGGTTCCATAAAGCTAAAATTACAGATGAAGCGATTCATGCCGCAGTCCAACTTTCGTCTCGTTATATCGCGGATCGATTCTTACCGGATAAGGCAATCGACGTAATGGATGAAGCAGCGGCCAAAGTACGCATTGCGGCCGCGGCTACACCTCCCGACATTAAATCGAAAGAAGAAGAGCTTAATAAGGTATTGAAAGAAAAGGAAGAAGCAGTAACTTCGCAGGAATATGAACGTGCCGCTCAATTGCGCGATCGTGAACACGAGTTGCAGGATGAATTGAATAAAATTAAATCCGGCTGGAATAAAGGGGATGCCGATAATTTGGTCGTCAATAAGTCGGATATTGAAGAAGTCGTCGCAAGCTGGACCGGTATTCCATTAAAACAAATGCAGCAGGAAGAAACCGAACGATTGCTGCATTTGGAAGAAGATTTACATGCGCGTGTTGTAGGGCAGGAGGATGCTGTACAGGCGGTTGCGAAAGCCATTCGTCGTGCTCGCGCGGGATTGAAAGATCCGAAACGGCCGATTGGTTCATTCTTGTTCCTCGGACCGACCGGGGTCGGTAAAACCGAACTGGCACGCACACTGGCAGAAAATCTGTTCGGGGACGAGAATTCCTTGATTCGTTTGGATATGTCCGAGTACATGGAAAAACATACTGTTTCCCGTCTTGTTGGGGCCCCCCCCGGATACGTCGGTTATGAAGAAGGCGGTCAGCTGACAGATGCGGTACGTCGTCGTCCGTATAGTGTTATTTTGTTGGACGAAGTGGAAAAAGCGCACGCCGATTTCTTCAACATCCTTTTACAGGTATTGGACGACGGGCGGCTGACGGACAGTCAGGGACGTACTGTCGATTTCCGTAATACCGTAATTATTATGACCAGTAATTTGGGTTCACGGCGCTTACAGAATGATTCTGCGGAAATGGGCTTTTTGGTAGGAAAAAATAACGATACCTCAAGCGAACGAATTGCCCAAACGGCACGTAAAGAAATCATGGACGAAGTAAAACGCTTTTTCCGTCCGGAATTTTTAAATCGAATTGATGATATCATTATTTTCCACCCGCTGGAAAAAAAGGACTTGGAACATATCATCGATATTATGTTGACAAAGATGAACCGTCGCCTGAGCGAACAGAAAATGACGGTCGAAGTAACGCCGGCGGCCAAGGATTTTCTGATTACGAAAGGCAGCGATACCCAATATGGAGCACGACCGCTGAAGCGTGCTATTCGGAAATTCATCGAAGATCCGATTGCCGAACAGATTTTAGCCGGGAATTTGAAGCTGGGCGCTACCGTTGTAGCAGATAAAAATGATGATGATACATTGCGATTTAAATCGAAGCCAGCGATGAAAAATAGCTCGGATGCGGCAACGTCGGATACACCTTCTGAGAGTGAAGAAAAATAGCAAAAAGCCGGTAGATTTCTACCGGCTTTTTGCTATTTCAACAATACGTCGGCTATACTAGACTAAAGGGAAGAAAAGAGGAGTGTAATGGCAAAAAATAAAACTGTATTTTATTGCACAGAATGCGGCGCGCAAACGTTGCGTTGGAGCGGTCAATGCATGCAGTGCGGCGCGTGGAATACGCTTGAGGAGCGCGTAGTGAGCTCGAAAACTTCGCGCACTGTGAAGGCGACCTCGGACACGCGCGCATTGCGCTTCAGTGAAGTTAATGCCGATGCGACTCGACGTTGGCCGATCGGTGATCGTGAATGGGACAGGACGTTAGGGGGCGGCATTGTTCCGGGAAGTCTGATCCTACTCGGCGGAGATCCGGGCGTCGGTAAATCCACACTGATTTTGCAAGTAGCCGCTGTTCTTGCGAAAAGTCACTCCGTTTTATACGCCAGCGGTGAAGAGTCTGCGTCTCAAGTGTTGCTGCGGGCACAGCGTTTGGGTATACCCACGGACAATTGTTATCTTCTTTCCATGACTGATTTGGAACAGGTACTGGCCGAAGCAAAACGGCTGGAGAGCGATGTTCTTGTTATTGATTCCATTCAAACAATGCAGATGTCGGATGCTGACGGCATAGTGGGCAGTGTCAGCCAAGTCAAAGAATGTACGCAGGCACTGTTGCATTTCGCAAAAGAGACTGGTACAGCGGTCATTATTATCGGGCATGTCACCAAGGAGGGGAATATTGCCGGACCGCGCCTTTTGGAGCATATGGTCGATACGGTTTTGTATTTGGAAGGAGAAGCAGGGCATCCGTTGCGTGTTTTGCGGGCTGCCAAAAACCGTTTCGGAGATACCGCGGAAAGCGGTGTGTTCAGTATGCAAACAGACGGCCTTGCCGCAGTCAGTGATTTGTCACGCATGTTGCTCGCCGATCGTAGTGAAGCGCAAATCGGCACGGTGGTATTTGCCGGCTTGGAAGGGATACGTCCGCTGCTCGCCGAGGTACAGGCGTTGACCAATCCTACTGCGTTCGGCTATGCAAAACGCACGGCCGTCGGGTATGATCAAAATCGATTGACGGTGTTATTGGCAGTCTTGGCAAAACACGCGGAAGTCGGCGTGACCGAGCAGGATGTGTATGTTAATGTCGCGGGAGGCTTACGTATTACCGAGCCTGCGATTGATCTGGCCGTGGCATTGGCGATTTTCTCCGTGCTGTACAATATCCCGGTTTCCCCGCAAACAGCGGCTATTGGCGAGATCGGTTTGACGGGGGATGTCAGGCGGGTGCCGCAAATCGAAAAACGCTTGCAGGAACTTTCTAAAATGGGATTTAAAACCGTTTTCTTGCCGGCGGCCAATTATGCGGCATTGAAAGAAAAGCCGGATCATTTACAATTAGTTCCGTTAAAGCATTTAAGAGAGTTACGGCAGAAAATTTTAAAACAATCCTGATTTGTAGTCATAATATTGCTGTGCTATGATATTATTTATGCGAAAGGTGGTGAAACTATGATCGAAAAGCTACTGCGCTTTTTGTTTATTGGACTTTTTATTATTCTTGGCGTAGTACTTGCCAATCAACTTCACCCGTATTTAGCGGATTCGGCATTCTTCGGGATGGCATTTTGGCAGTGGGGCGTTTTCGGCGTCACATTGCTTTGGCTGTGCACCATCCTTTTGGGGGCTTTTCTGGGATACGTTGTCGGTAGTGTAGCCGCTCCGTATTTGTTCCGAAAATTACGCGCGTTTACCGCTTGGGGCGAACGTACGATTACCGGGATTTCCTCGCTTGACTTGATTCTGGGGATTGTCGGACTTTTTATCGGCCTTATTATTGCCAATTTACTTGGTCTGGCATTCAATAATTTACCGCTGATCGGACCGTATATTCCGATTGTGCTGAGCATTGTTTTGGGGTACACGGGGATTTATTTGGCGATCGGACAAAAAAATCAGCTTAGCACCATTATTGCTAATTGGCGTCAGGGACGGGAAAAAGAACCGAAGGAAACAAAATTAGGTCCTTACGGCAAGATTTTGGACACCAGCGTTATTATTGATGGGCGTATTGCCGATATCGCAAAGACAGGATTTTTGGAAGGACCTCTGATTGTACCGGTTTTCGTCTTGGAAGAATTGCAATATATTGCGGATTCATCGGATGTCTTAAAACGCAATCGCGGTCGCCGCGGGCTTGATATTCTCAATGAGATGCAAAAACGTAAAATTATTGATGTCAAAATTGTGACGGAAGACTTTGATGAACAATCGGAAGTGGACGCAAAATTAGTGCAACTCGGTCTGGCACATCAGGCCACCGTGATAACAAACGATTATAATTTGAATAAAGTGGCGGAATTACAGGGCGTTCACGTTTTAAATATTAATGACTTGGCGAATGCGGTCAAACCGGTTGTCATTCCCGGAGAGCAACTTCTCGTGCAAATTGTTAAGCAGGGCAAAGAGGAGGGACAAGGAGTGGCGTATTTGGATGACGGCACGATGATTGTTATCGAAAACGGCAAGTCGCAAATCGGTAATAATGTTTTTGTAGTAGTTACCTCAGTATTGCAAACTTCGGCGGGGAAAATGATCTTTGCTCGGTATGAAACGCAACAGGGAGGATCATGACAAGTATTATCGTAGTGGCCGCGGGGAGCGGCCGACGCGTTGGTGCCGATGGTAACAAACTGCTGCTACCGGTTGGCGGCCGTCCTCTTTTGGCGTATACGTTATTGGCTGTCAGCAAAGCCCAATGCTGTGACGAAATTGTTATTGCTGTGCACGCGGGCGAAGAAGACATTATCCAAAACATAGTGAATGATTTATTGTTGACGGTTCCCGTAACTCTGGTTACCGGTCGCGAGACACGGCAGGAGTCGGTGCAGGCGGCGCTGGAAGCCGTCGATCCGGCGGCAGAATTTATTTTAATTCATGACGGTGCACGTCCCTATGTTGCACCGGACGATATTGATGCGGTGGCGGCGGCTCTTTGCAGTGCCAACGGAGCACTATTGGTGAAATCCGTGCAAGACACCGTTAAGTACAAGAATTCGCAAACACGTCGCATTACGACGATCCCGCGAGACGATATTTATTTGGCACTTACGCCGCAAGGATTTCGGCGTGAGACGCTTTATCAGATGTATCGGCAAGAACAATCCGTTCTTCAAAAGGCGACCGATGACGCAAGTTTATTGGAACTAATGGGAGAAGATCCTGTGTTGGTGGTAGCACAATCACCAAATAAAAAAATTACGACGTGGAAAGATTATCTCGCATTCCAAGAGTTCGTTGCGCAATCGGGGATCGTTCGCACCGGCAGCGGATATGACATTCATCGCACTAAATCGGGGGATGCAGTAACACTTTGCGGTGTGACCATTCCGGCGCCGTTTGCGTTGGAAGGCCATTCGGATGCCGACTGTGCCTTGCATGCATTGACAGATGCGTTGTTAGCGGCGGCAGGTAAGCCGGATATAGGCACGTATTTTCCCGATACCGATGAACAATATCGTGGAGTCCGGAGTGGTATACTGTTGCGGAGAGTTGTGCAGGAACTGCTTGCGGACGGATTTCTCCTGCAAAATGTAACGATTACTATCATTGCGCAAGCGCCCAAATTACAGAAATATATTTCCGATTGTATCGCAACACTTGCTCAATTATTATGCTTACCTGATACACGCATTGCCGTGCACGCGACGACCCATGAGAAATTGGGACCGATCGGCGAAAAGAGAGGAATTGCGGCAATGGCCAGTGCCACTATTATAGAAAGGATGAACAGTAAATGACAGAACCAGTACGTGTGCGTTTTGCGCCCAGCCCGACCGGTCCGTTCCATATCGGCGGAGCGCGCTCGGCATTATTTAATTGGTTATTGGCAAAAAACACCAACGGAAGCCTTATTTTGCGTATCGAGGATACGGATTTGGAACGCTCGACACGGGAGTCGGAAGAAAACATCAAAGCAGCGTTGCGTTGGTTGGGAATTACCTGGGATGAAGGTATTGATGTCGGCGGTCCGGAAGAACCTTACCGTCAAAGTGAACGTTTGGACATTTATCGCCGGTATACAGAACAGCTATTAAAAGAAGGGAAAGCATATCGTTGCTACTGTACTGCCGAGGAATTGGAAGCATCTCGACAAAAGCAACTGGACGAAGGTAAAACGCCGGTTTATGACGGTCATTGTGCGCACTTAACACCGGAACAGGAAGAAGAGTATAAAAAAGAAGGGCGGGTACCGACCATTCGTTTGCGCTGCCCGCAAAATGAAACACTTTCCTTTGAGGATTTGGTGCGTGGACACGTCAGCTTCGAATCGAACGGTGTCGGCGACTTTATCATTGTTAAATCGGACGGTATGCCGGTCTACAACTATGGTGTTGTGATCGATGATGCGCGTATGCAGATCACGCATGTTATTCGCGCCGAAGAACACTTATCCAACACGCCGCGTCAGCTGGTGATTTATCGTGCACTTGGCTTTAAAGAGCCGAAATTTGGTCATATTTCTTTGATCCTTGGTAAAGATCACAAGAAAATGAGTAAGCGCCACGGTGCGACGGCGGTAGAACAGTACAAAAACATGGGCTACCTGCCGGAAGCGATCATCAACTTCTTAGCCTTATTAGGCTGGTCAAGTCCGGAGGAAAAAGAAATTTATTCGGTGGAAGAATTGATTCAACAATTTTCCATGGATCACGTTTCGAAAAATCCGGCGGTATTTGATATCGATAAGCTGAACTGGATCAACTTCCATTATATGCAAAACCTGTCTACGGATGAGTTGGTAGACATACTGTTGCCGCAGTTGCAAAAAGCAGGATTTGTGCCGGCGAATGTCAGTGTCAAAGATCGTGCTAAAGTTGCCGAAATCGGTGAACTTTATCGCAAACATTTATCTTACGGTGAACAAATCATCGAACTTGCGCGTCCTTTGTATGAAGCGGCGCCGGAACTGACAGAAGAAATGCAGGGGGTACTCTCACAGGATACCAGCAAGACCGTTTTGGAAGCGTATCGCGCGAAGTTGGAAAATGCGCCGGAAGATACGGCTGAATACTACAAAGCTGCTATTAAAGAAGTACAAAAAGAAACCGGTATTAAAGGTAAAGACCTTTACATGCCGTTGCGAATCGCTTTGATCGGTGCAATGCATGGTCCGGACATTGGCGGACTCGTGCACAGTATGGGTAAAACGGAAGCGATATCTCGACTTTCGCAAAAACAATAAGAATAGCAAGAAGGATAGAAAGAGAACACGGTGAATACCACCGTGTTTTTTCTTTTGTAAAATATTTGACTTAAAATACATAATTATGTATAATTATAAAAAAATTTCAAGGGTGGTGAATTTCGTTTTAGGGATAAAAAACTAATAGTATATATTTTATTTGACGCAAGGCGATAAAGGAGTGAGAGTTGTGAAACAATGGTTGAAATGGATGGTTCTGTGTATCGCGGTATTAGCAGTCGCCGGCTGCGGTGGTACAAAATCGGATGCGCCACAGTCCACTACATGGAAAGTAGGAACGAATGCCACGTTCGTACCGTTTGAATATACCGATGAGTCGCATCAATTAAACGGTTTTGATATCGAATTATTTAATGCGATCGCTAAAAAAGCGGGCATGAAGGTAGAATACAAAAATGTTTCTTTTGACGGTTTGATTCCTGCTTTGGGAACAAAACAAATTGATGCTGCAATTTCGGGTATGACGATCACCAAAGCTCGTGCCGAAAAAGTAGACTTCAGCTTCCCTTATTACCAATCCGGGTTAGGTGTTCTGACGAAAGACGGCACAGCAGTGGAAGACCTCTCCGAATTGAGCGGAAAAAAAGTAGCGGTTCAATTGGGAACGACGGGAGCGGAAAAAGCGTCTGAAATTTCCAACATTGAATTACGGACCTTTGATAATAATTCCGAAGCGTTACTGGAACTTACAAAAGGCGGCGTAGATGCGGTGATCGCTGACTTGCCGGTATTGCAATACTATCTGACAACAAAAAAAGACAGTGTTGCTAAACTAAGCGTGATTGAAAGCAAGGATCCGGAATATTTCGGTATCGCAGTGAAAAAAGGTAATAAAGAAGTGAAAGATAAAATTAATGCAGCGCTGAAGGAACTTAAGAAAGACGGCACCTTGGATGCGCTGTATCAAAAATATTTCAACCAGGATGCGCCGACTATGCCGGAGAAGTAAGCTTGAAATTTTAAGGGCGATTACGTAAAATAAACGTATTAAAAGATGAGGAGCGTGAACGGAATGGCAAAAAAATGGACACAATTGTTAATGCTGGTCATCTGCTCGCTGGCGTTGTTGATTGCCGGCTGTGGCGGTAATAGTGCGGACAAGGGCGCCGCCGGGGGAGACAAAGTACTACGGGTAGGTGCGGAAACGACATTCCCGCCGTTTGAATTTGCAGATGAAAAAGGCAACTACAGCGGCTTCGATTTGGATTTGATCCATGCAATTGCGGCGGATCTCGGGTACAAGGTCGAATTCAAAAGCATGGGCTTTGACGCGCTGATTCCGGCGTTGAACAGTAAGCAGATCGATGTCATTATTTCAGCGATGTCGATTACGGACGAACGTAAAAATGTGGTTTTATTCAGCGATCCCTACTACAAATCCGGTGTTGCGATTGTTACTAATAAAACGAACCAGGATATTCAAGGCAAAGCAGATCTCGAAGGTAAAACAATTGCCTGCCAAATCGGAAATACCGGTTCCATGCTGGCCTCGGAAATTTCGAACGCCAAAGTGATTAATTTCGATGGAGCTAACCAGGCATTTTTACAGTTGAAAAACGGCGGGGCCGATGCGGTCATGATCGATTTGCCGGTAGCGCAGGATTATATGAAAAAAGATGCGGATAAAGCGTTTCAAGTCGTAGGTGATGTCTTAGAAGCGGAAGATTACGGTATTGCGGTTAGCAAAGAGAATCAAGAATTGATGAAGAAAATCAACGCTTCGCTCAAAAAACTCAAAGACAATGGTGAATATCAAAAGATTTATGAAAAATGGTTTGGTACACAGAAATAACGATAGTCCAGCAAAAAGAACCGTCTGTAGAAGACGGTTCTTTTTGTATAAAACTAAATTATATTATAAAATATGAATAAATCTCCTTGACTTCGTATAAAAATGCAAATATAATAAGACGTATCAAATATTAAAAAAGGTGAGATTATGAGCTTCAACTTGAAATTAATTTGGGATTCGTTGCCGTTACTTTTGGCAGGAGCCCTGGTGACTATCGAAATCACGGCTTTAGCAGTCGGTATCGGTTTTTTTATCGGTTTGTGTGTGGGCATTGCACGTCTTTCGAATATCAAGCCGTTAAAGTATTTAGCGATTATTTATGCTGATACCATTCGTGGTACGCCGCTTCTGGTGCAAATCTTTTTGATTTACTTTGCTCTGCCGCTTTTAATTCACCAGCAGATCAATCCCTTTGCCGCCGCTGTTATCGCGTGCAGCATAAACAGTGGTGCGTATGTTTCGGAAATTTTCCGCGCGGGTATCCAAGGGATTGACGCCGGTCAAATGGAGGCGGCCAGGTCGCTGGGACTTACGTGGTGGCAAAGTATGCGCCTGATTATTTTACCGCAGGCTTTTGGTAAAATTTTGCCGCCGTTAGGGAATGAATTTATTGCGATGCTTAAAGACACCTCATTGGTATCGGTCATCGGTTTTGAAGAGTTGACTCGTCGCGGCCAGTTAATTATTGCTAAAACATACGGGTCCTTTGAAATTTGGACCACGGTTGCGATTATTTATTTAATCATGACGGTCTCCATTACACAGTTGGTGGCTTTCTTGGAGAGGAGAAATACGATTCATGATAAGCGTTAACCATTTATATAAAGATTTTGGCTCGTTGAAGGTGCTAAAGGACGTTACTTTCTCAGTTGCCGAAAAAGAAGTCGTCGTTATTATAGGGCCTTCCGGATCGGGTAAGAGTACCGTTCTGCGTTGTATCAATTATTTGGAAACACCGACATCCGGGTCCATCGTTGTGGATGGCTTGGATCTTTCTAATAAAGCGAACTTAAATGATGTCCGTAAAGAAGTCGGGATGGTTTTCCAGCGGTTTAATTTGTTCCCGCATAAAACGGTACTGGAAAATATCATTTTGGCGCCGATGCAAGTGCGTAAAGTAAGCCGTGCCGAAGCGGTTGAAAATGCACGTAAGTTACTGCAAAAAGTCGGTCTTGCCGATAAGGAAGATGCCTATCCGGAACAGTTGTCCGGCGGCCAGCAGCAACGTGTCGCGATCGCACGTGCATTAGCGATGAAGCCGAAAGCACTTTTATTTGATGAACCGACTTCCGCGTTAGATCCCGAAATGGTGCGTGAAGTATTGGATGTCATGAAAAAGCTCGCCTTTGAAGGCATGACGATGGTTGTTGTCACTCATGAAATGGGCTTTGCCCGCGAGGTGGGGGACCGTGTAATCTTTATGGATGACGGTATGCTGATTGAAGAGGGCACGCCGGAACAGATTTTTACTGCACCTCGGGAAAAGCGTACGCAGTCTTTTTTGTCTAAAATTTTATAAAAACAGATTGAGACTTACAATATCATCATTAAATATAAATTGACAATTTATATTGCATTATGCTAATATACTAAAAGTAACCGCATGTGCGGTAGTTGTTTTGTGTCAGGAGGAATTGGCATGCAAGGTAAAGTAAAATGGTTCAGCGCTGAAAAAGGCTACGGCTTCATCGAACGTGAAGATGGTGGCGACGTATTTGTACACTTCTCTGCAATTCAGGAAGATGGCTACAAAAGCCTCAGCGAAGGTCAAGAAGTAGAATTCGACATTGTCGACGGACCGCGTGGACCGCAAGCTGCGAACGTTTATAAACGTTAAGATTTTCTTTTCAAATATAAACATCAATAAACACATCCTTCGGGATGTGTTTTTCGTTATAAAAAGGATAATGCTTGTCGATGGCGAATATATTATTATGCAAGAAAAAAGCTATGCAGGGAGGAAATCATATGAAACTATCAGTTCGCGGTAAAAGTATGGATGTAACACCTGCTTTGCAGCAGTACGTTGAAAAACACACGGATAAGATTCAACGCTACTTCGACAAAGAGATTGCTTTGCATGTTCTTTTGTCGGTCACTAAAAACACGCAAAAAGCCGAAGCGACGATGCAGGTGGATGGTATTTTCATTCGTGCCGTAGAAAAATCGGCAGATATGTACAAGTCTATTGATGTCGTTTTTGATAAATTGGAACGCCAAATTCATAAATATAAAACGCGTTTGGCTAAACGGTTTAAAGGTCGTCAGGTCTTGAGTGATAAATTCCTCACGCCCCATACTCCAGCGGCCAATGAAGCGGAAGCAGAAAGTGAATCGTTCGAAGTGGTTCGTCATAAAAGTTTCGGCATGAAACCGATGTCGACGGAAGAAGCGATTCTGCAGATGAGCCTTTTGGATCACGATTTCTTTATCTTTAAAAATGAAGAAACCGATCTGATTTCCGTTATTTATAAACGTGATGACGGAAAATACGGAATTATTGAAACAAAAGAATAAAAAATATGAAAAAGGAGGGGTTATAACCCCTCCTTTTTTGACTACAAAATTGCCATCTGATACAATAAATTAGATATGTCCCGTGATAGAGGGAAAATGATCAAAGGGAGTGGGAATTGGTGTTTAGTTTTTTAGAAAAATTATTTGGCGGCTCACAAAATAGCCAACTGAATAAAATGCGCAGTACAGTGGCCGAGATCAATGCCATGGAGGACAGCATCAAACAATTGAGTGATGCTTCTTTGACAGCCAAAACCGATGAGTTCAAGCGCCGTCTTAATAACGGCGAAACATTGGATGATATTTTACCGGAAGCGTTTGCCGTTGTGCGCGAGACCTCGCGTCGTGTATTGGGCATGCGCCACTTTGACGTGCAGCTTTTAGGCGGCATGGTCCTTCACAGCGGTAATATCGCCGAAATGAAAACGGGTGAAGGTAAGACGCTGGTTGCGACATTGCCTGTATACCTGAATGCACTTACCGGTCAAGGCGTGCATGTTATTACCGTCAATGACTACCTGGCCAAGCGTGATAGCGAGTGGATGGGTAAACTTTACCATGCACTGGGTCTTTCTGTCGGTTTAATTGTTCATGATCTGGACTTTGCGCAGCGCAAACAAGCATATGCGGCCGATATTACCTACGGCACTAATAATGAGTTCGGATTTGATTATCTCCGTGATAACATGGTCATTCATGCCGAACAAATGGTGCAACGTCCGTTGCATTATTGTATCGTCGACGAAGTGGACAGTATTTTGATCGATGAAGCGCGTACGCCGCTTATTATTTCCGGCCCCGGCGAACGCTCTACGGATCACTACTACACGATGGCGAAGGTGGTACCGAAGCTGATCAAAGATGAAGACTACACGATCGATGAAAAAGCAAAAACTATTGCTCCGACCGAGCAGGGTATCGCCAAAGTTGAAAAAATGCTGAATGTAGAGAACCTCTACGATTCGGAAAACCTTGAATATAATCATTTGCTCGTCCAGGCTTTGCGCGCCCATGCGATGATGGTTCGCGATAAAGACTACGTGGTCAAAGACGGCGAAGTCGTTATTGTCGATGAATTTACCGGTCGCTTGATGTTCGGTCGCCGCTATTCGGACGGTTTGCACCAGGCGATTGAGGCGAAAGAAGGGTTGAAAGTTGAACGCGAAAGCCAGACGCTGGCCGCGATTACTTTCCAAAACTACTTCCGTATGTATGACAAACTCGCCGGTATGACCGGTACCGCGAAAACGGAAGAGCAGGAATTCATTAAAATCTACGGTTTGGAAGTATTTGTCATCCCGCCGAATAAGCAAGTTCAGCGTGTTGATATGCCGGATGTGATTTATAAAACCAAAACGGCCAAATATCGTGCGGTTATTAACGAAATTCAGAAACGCTACGCGAACGGACAGCCTCTATTGGTCGGCACCACATCCATTGCGCAGTCGGAAGAACTCAGCCGTATGCTCAAAAAACTGGGAATTCCGCATAATGTTTTGAATGCTAAATTTCATGAACAGGAAGCGGAAATTGTCGCACAAGCCGGTCAAAAAGGCCAGGTCACGATTGCCACCAACATGGCCGGACGCGGTACCGATATTGTTTTGGGTGAAGGAGTACCGGAATTAGGCGGTTTACATATTATCGGTACGGAACGCCACGAAAGTCGTCGTATCGATAATCAGTTGCGCGGTCGTTCCGGCCGTCAAGGGGATCCTGGTTCCACGCAATTTTTCCTTTCGCTGGAAGATGATCTGATGCGCATTTTCGGCTCCGACAGTATTTCCAAAATCATGGATAAGCTGGGAATGGAAGAAAACGAAGAAATTCAGAGCAGCCTGGTTACGAAATCTATTGAAAAAGCGCAGAAAAAAGTGGAAAATCGTAACTTTAATATCCGTAAATACATCCTTGAATACGATGATGTCATGAACCAGCAGCGTGAAGTACTGTATGATCAACGCCGTCGAATTTTGATGGGCGAAGATTTGAAAGAACAGATCCTGTCTATGACCGATCGAATCATTTTGGATGCAATGAACCGATTTGCGGATGAAAAATTGTATCCGGAAGAATGGGATTTTCCGGGCTTGCTCAAACACTTGGAAAGCTATTACCTCGCACCGGGACAAATTACGCTGGCGCAGATCGAAGATTTAAGCCGTCAGGATATTCTGGATTTACTCTTGGATACCGCGCATCGTATGTATGAAGAACGCGAAAAACAAATCGGTTCGGAAAATATGCGTGAGTTGGAAAAAGCAATTCTGCTCAAAGTGGTCGATGCTAAATGGATGGATCACTTGGATGCCATGGATATGCTCAAAGAGGGCATCGGCTTGCGTTCCTACGGACAAAAGAATCCGTTGGTCGAATACAAGTTCGAAGCCTACGAAATGTTCCAGGAAATGATGCAGTCGATTCAGGAAACGGTTGTCATGTATCTGTACCATATCCAGATCACGTTTATGCAACCTGTGGAAACCGAAGATCATCTGGAACACGCGACATCGCATTTCGGCGATGAACCGGCACCGATTGAACCGGTGGAAAAGAAATTACAAAAATAAGGATGTGATGACCACATGCTGGAAGATTTAAAACAGCCATTGGAAAGTTTGAGAGAGAGAATCATAGAAATCAGGGATTCACTTTGACCTGCCTATACTAAAGGAAAAACTGGTCAATTACGATATCAAAATGAGTGATCCGAACTTCTGGAATGATGCCGAAAATGCGAAAAAAGTGTCCAAAGAAGCGACCGATTTGAAAGATACGATCGAAACGTATGAATCGCTTTCGGAACGTATTAAAGAAGTGGAGCAACTTTGGCAATTGGCTCTCGCGGAAGAGGATGCCTCGCTGGAAGAGGAAATTCAAAGCGAATTGGATGAGCTTTCGGCTATCGTCGAGGCCAAAGAGATCGAATTGATGCTATCGGGCGAATATGATGGCAATAACGCGATTTTGACACTGCATGCGGGAGCCGGCGGTACCGAAGCACAGGATTGGACACAGATGTTGTTGCGCATGTTCACTCGTTGGGGTGAACAGCATCACTTTAAAGTGGATCTGGCCGATATTTTGCCCGGCGATGATGCCGGCGTAAAAAGTGCGACCGTCACTTTTGAGGGCAAAAATGCATACGGTATGTTGCGTGCGGAAAAAGGCGTACATCGCTTGGTGCGCATTTCACCGTTTGACGCAGCGGCACGGCGACATACCTCGTTTTCCGCGGTCGATGTCATGCCGGAAATTGCTGATGATGTAGTCGTCGATATCAATATGGACGAAGTTCGTGTGGATTATTTTCGCGCCAGCGGCGCAGGCGGTCAGCACGTCAACAAAACGAGTTCTGCCGTGCGAATGACGCACTTGCCTACCGGTATTGTGGTGCAATGTCAAAATGAACGTTCCCAGATGCAAAACCGTGAGCAGGCCATGCGCTTCTTGCGGGCGAAATTGTTTGAATTGGAATTGGAAAAACGCGAGCAGTTGCGTAAAGACATTGGCGGTTCACATGAAGCTATTGAATGGGGCAGCCAAATTCGTTCCTACGTGTTCCATCCTTATACGATGGTAAAAGATCATCGTACCGGTGTAGAAACCGGCAATGTGCAAGCCGTTATGGATGGCGATTTGGATCCGTTTATCGAAGGTTATTTGAAACAGAAAATGAAGAAATCTGAGGCGAAGCCATGAAAAAATTTCTCCTGCTTATCATTGTTTTGCTTTTAATCGTTTTTGGGATAGGCTGGTTCGCATTACCGAAAATGGTCGAAAGCGGGCTGGAAGGCTATCTGGCGGAAAAAGTGCCGTCGGAAAAAATTGAAGTCAAAATGGATTCACAAAATCCGCTGCTGCTTCTTGCGGGAACGGTGAGCCATATTCGTGCCGACGGCTCGCGGGTAACGTTGGATCCATTGACGTATGATCACTTGACAATTGATTTAAACAATGTCAAATTCAATATGCTTAAATTAGTTACCGAGCATCGTTTTGAGCCTGAATCTATCGGCGGCGGTACGTTGGGGGCGACATTGACCGCAGCGGATTTGCAAACTTACCTGCAGGGGCGCGTCGATAATATTGATAATTTACAAGTAGAAATCGATGATCGTCAAATCAACGTTACCGGCGATGTCGACTTGGCCGGATTATTATCCGGTACGGTCTTGGTTTCAGGCGAGCCGCTTTTATATGACAATGTCCTGCAAATTCGACCGACTGATTTGAAATTTAACAATATGGGCTTTGCCGGTGTTACGACTAATTTCATGAAACCAATTAAGGTGTATGATTTCCGTGATTTCCCATGGCCGGTTACGGCAAATAAAGTAGAACTCAGTAATCACAGCGTCGTTATGACGGCGTTGGTTCGTTAGGATGTGCCGATGTTTGATTATTTGAAAAAGCATGCGATTTTTATAGCGTTGTTGGGAATTGCATTTATAGCTGCAGGGATCATCAATTGGCAACGAATGGCCGTCGAAGACGCCAGCCACAGTGTAGAGATGGTTTATGATTATGGGCATGTCACGGAACTTGCAGCAAGCGAAGGAAAAACTGTAGACGAGGCGCTCTCCCTGTTTCGCAAGGCAGGCGTCACGTCTTTTGCCGTTTATGACGCTACCGTCGAAAAACTTGTCAATAACGGTTATGTACAGATAGCATCCCAACTTTCAACAGAAGATAAAGCGCGCTTAGGCCTGACTCCGGAGGCCATTGTCATGACGGCTACCGGGAAACCGGGTGCGAATGAACGTTTGCAGGAGGCAAGCGAGGATTTGATTTTACGACTGCCACAAGACGCCGTGACAAAAGTTACCTCCCCGGACGGAAAATTCATGCTGGCGGTTAAGGGCATTGACGAAAATGCTCTCAATCAAATGAATCTTGGTATTTCGTCTGCTGAAATAAAAGACATTCAGAACCGCGGCTTCGGCGTGGTTGTACGTCCAACAAATTATACTGCCATGACTAAGGCGAAGGCAGATCATTTCTTGACACGCTTGGATGCAAATGCACCTGTGCGCGCCATTGTTTTTGTCGGCCAGGAAGCATTCGGATATCCGGACCGGATGGATTATATCGGCGAAGGATTAAAGGCGCGCGGCATACCGGTGGCGTTGCTGGAATCGCCGACACAGTTGCAATTTGAAAAGCAGCTGGGCGCCGTAGATATGGTGAAACACCTGGACTATTATGGTGTTCGCGCCTATAGTATGTTTCGCGATGAACTGGTGAAATTGAGCGCGGAGGAGGCTTCGCAGCGTCATTTCATCAGCGACACGGAACGTAATATCCGATTGAATTTATTTTCCACGTATAAACGACCGATTCCCGGCAAGACTCTTTTGGAGTCGGACGCGAGCTACATCGCTTTAACGGCTGAAAAACTGCAGGCGCACGGTTACACACTCGGTAAAGCAAGCGTCATGCCTCATTTTCATGAAAGTCGCGCTTTACAGTTGCTCGTATTATTGGGTGTGGGAGCATTAACCGGAGCGGCGTTTTGTGCATTGACGGGAGCGCGCCGAAAAATCGGTTATGGGTTGGCACTGCTTACGTTTATCGCTTTAGGAGCTTTGCTTTTCACCCACTGGCAAATTCTTGCTCGTCAGGTAGCAGGCTTGTTGATTGCGGTGACTACGCCGACGGTAGCCATGTACGGCGTTTTCCGTTATTGGCGGCAAGTCGATTGGCACGAAATAGAATCGCGTTGGAGTTTATTCGGGAAAGCGCTTGTGCAATTGGCGCTTGTCAGTCTGTTTTCTCTTCTTGGCGGCTGGCTTTTAAGTGCAATATTAGCGGCGACGCCTTTCTTTATGGAAATGGAAATTTTCCGCGGCGTTAAAGCGGCATTTTTATTGCCGGTTATATGTGTAGCTATTTTATATTTACGCATTTTCCCGACGTTTCGCAGTCACGCGTACGAGAATTGGCAAGATTTTCCTGATTTCGCTGCTCGGTTTTTACACCTGCCGGTACGCGTAGGAACCCTGATGTTGGCCGGATTTATCGGCATTGCAGGACTGATTTTCATTGGTCGCAGCGGCCATGAAGAAGGAGTACCGGTATCGCAGTTGGAAATTTCATTACGACGTTTCTTGGAATCAACGCTTGCGGTGCGTCCACGGTCAAAAGAATTCTTGATCGGACATCCGGCTTTTTTGCTTGTACCTCTTGCTTTGGCGAAACGTTGGCCGCAGTGGTTGCACTTCTTATTGGTCATCGCTGCGGGTATTGGCCAAGCTTCGATAGTAGAAACGTTTGCACATATGCGCTCTCCGTTATGGATGAGTACGTTACGGGGTGTGAATGGTGTATTGATTGGTATCTTAGTAGGGGGTATTGTGATTCTAGGAACTTATGTGTTAAGTGCATTGAACGGATACAGGAGTCGGGCGAATGAAGAAGCCTAGAATCCTTATATCCGGTTATTACGGATTTGGAAATGCCGGCGACGAAGCGATGCTGACGGCTATTTTGGGCGCATTGTATGAACGTGAACCCAACGCAGTGGTGACCGTCATATCCGGCAATCCTGCACGCACACGTGAAACCCATGGCGTACAGGCCATTTCACGTCTGGTAATGCCCCGAATTTTACGTGAAGTAAGTCGTTGTGATTTATTGATCAGCGGCGGTGGCAGTTTGTTGCAGGACGTAACGAGTAAACGTAGCTTGTATTATTATTTGGGCATTATCCGTCTGGCACTTTGGTGTAAAAAACCGGTATTCTTATATGCGCAGGGCATCGGCCCGTTGTTCCGACCGGCGGCGCGCAATACGGTACGAGATGTCTTAAATCGCACGCAAGCGATTACCGTTCGAGATAAAGGATCGCAAGAACTTTTGACTGAATTGGGTGTTACAACCCCACCGATTACCGTGACAGCGGACGCCGTGTTGGCGATGCATCCGGGGGATCCTGATATCGGTCGCATGTTAATGCGACGGTACGGTATTTCCGGCATTGCACCGAAAATCGGCGTGTCGGTGCGTGAATGGCGTGGAAACGGTCAGTATAAGCAGAAACTTGCACAAGCCTGCGATGAATTACAGCACCGGACAGACGGCCAAATTATTTTTCTACCGATGCAGTATCCGGAAGATAAAGTTGCGGCTGAAGATATTGCAAGTGCCATGAAGAAACCGGCTGTAGTTTTGGACGAAGCGTATACCACAGCAGAGCTCATGGGAATTATCGGCGCCATGGATGTGGTAATAGGTATTCGTCTCCATGCGCTGATTTTTGCCGCTTTAATGGGAGTTCCTTCAGTGGGAATTTCGTATGACCCTAAAGTAGATCGTTTTTTGGAAAGCGTCGGTGAAAAAGCCATCGCAACCATTGATAATGTGGATGCCGATGCATTGGCAGAACTTACTTTGAAACGTTTACAGCAAGGTATTTCCGATACGGAGCGCAAACAAGTAGCGATCTTGCGTTCCCGCTCGGAAGCAACAGCAGATTACGCACTCCGGTTATTGGGAAGGGAGAAGCATAATGACAGCACTCACAGAGAAACAATTTAAAGAAGTCACAACCTTTGCCCGGCAAATGCGTCGTGATATTTTAAAAATGGTGACAGACGCGAAAAGTGGGCATCCCGGCGGATCATTGTCGATTACCGATTTGCTGGCATTGCTTTATAACGTGGAAATGAATATCGATCCCATGGATTCGCATCGTCCGGATCGTGATCGCTTGGTTCTTTCCAAGGGTCATGCTGCGCCCGGCTTGTATGCTGCCTTGGCCGGAAGAGGTTTTTTTGCCAAAGAAGAGCTTTGGCATTTGCGCAAAATTGATGCCATGCTGCAAGGCCATCCGGACATGAAGCATACGCCGGGGGTAGAAATGACGACAGGCTCTCTTGGACAGGGCTTCAGTGCAGCATGCGGCATGGCCTTGAATGCAAAGCTTGAAAATGACTCGTATCATACGTTCGTTATTGTAGGTGACGGTGAATCGCAGGAAGGGCAAGTCTGGGAAGCCGCAATGTTTGCGGGCCATTATAAACTGGATACCTTGACGGCATTTATCGACTTTAACGGACTGCAAATTGACGGTAAAATTACCGATGTTATGTCGCCGTTACCATTACCGGATAAATTCCGCGCCTTTAATTGGCATACTATTGAAGTAGACGGTCATGATATCAATGCGCTGCACGAAGCAATTACCGAAGCGCGAGAAACAAAAACTATGCCGACTGCTATTATTATGAAAACCGTAAAAGGCAAAGGAATTCGTGAAATGGAGAATCAGGCAGGTTGGCACGGCAAAGCTCCATCGCTCGAAGAATACAACTTGTATATAAAAGAATTGGAGGATGAATAATGGCCAAAGCAACGCGCGATGCATACGGCGAAATCCTGAAAGAATTGGGGGCCGAGAATCCAAAGATTGTTGTTTTGGATGCTGATTTATCTTCGTCTACCAAAACAGCGGAATTTAAAAAAGTCTTTCCTGAAAGGCATTTTAACTGCGGTATTGCCGAGCAAAACATGATGGGAGTTGCTGCAGGTTTCGCGACAACGGGCAAGATTCCTTTTGCTTCGACGTTTGCTGTATTCGGCGCCGGTCGGGCCTACGAACAAATCCGAAATTCTATTTGCTATCCTAAACTCAACGTCAAAATTGCGGTGACGCATTCCGGCTTGACTGTTGGGGAAGACGGAGCGACGCACCAGATGCTTGAAGACATTTCATTGATGCGTACATTGCCGAATATGACAGTAACCGTTCCCGCGGATGCCGCCGAAACGAAGGCTATTATTCGCTGGGCCGCTGACTATGAAGGTCCGGTTTATATTCGTATGGGGCGTGCCAAAGTGGAGGACGTTATGCCCAAAGGCTGTACGTTTACACCGGGCAAAGCGACATTATTGCGTGATGGCGCCGATGTAACGCTTATGGCGTGCGGCGTTATGGTGGCACCGGCATTAGAAGCAGCGGAAATTCTTGATGCGGAAGGCATTTCGGCAAGAGTGGTCAATGTGAGCAGCATTAAGCCGATTGACGCGACGGCCATTCAGGAAGCGGTCAAGATGACCGGTGCGATTGTTTCCTGCGAAGAACACAATATCATTGGTGGTTTAGGGGCGGCGATTGCCGAAGTGTTGGTACAATCTACGCCGGCGCCCATGGAAATGGTAGGTACTAAAGATACTTTCGGGGAATCCGGAACACCGGATGCGTTGTTGGAGAAGTACGGTTTAACGGCAGCACATATTGTACTAGCCGCGAAACGTGTTATCAGCCGAAAGAGTAGGGTATAATGATCCGCTTTGAAAAAGTTACCAAACGATATGGTAATAACATCGCGTTGCGAAATTTAAATTTACATATTGAAAAAGGTGAGTTTGTCTTTCTCGTCGGACCGAGTGGGGCGGGAAAATCTACTTTTATTAAGTTACTTTCCCATGAAACAGTGCCGGATGAAGGCAAAGTTTTCGTCGACGGAATTGAAGTCAACCGTTTGAAAAAAAGCAAGATCCCGTATCTGCGTCGTAAGCTTGGGATTGTTTTTCAGGATTTCCGCCTTTTGCCGAACAAAACGGCATTTGAAAATGTCGCTTTTGCTTTAGAAGTCATGGAAGTTTCGCGCACCGAAATCAAGCAGAAAGTACATAATGCGTTGGAACTTGTCAATCTGACAGCTAAAGCCAACCAATTACCCGCCAATTTGTCGGGGGGGGAACAGCAACGTGTAGCGATTGCCCGCGCACTGGTTAATCGCCCGGTGGTATTAATCGCCGATGAGCCGACAGGAAACTTGGATCCGGCTACAGCACAAACCATTATGGAGTTGTTTAACCACATCAATCATCTCGGCACCACAATTATCATGGTGACGCATGCCAAAGAACTCGTTAATCGTATGCATAAACGTGTTTTGACGATTGAAGACGGAGAGATTGTTCGCGATGTACAGAAAGGGGCTTACGATGAAATTTAGAACCTTTTTGTACTTCCTCAAAGAAGCATTTCGTTCGTTCTTTCGTAACGGCTGGATGACAATCGCTTCGATTTTGACAGTGACCTTATCTCTGTTTATCTTAGGCATGTTCATGACTACGGTCTGGAATTTAAATCACGCTGCTTCTTACCTGGAAAATCAGGTGGAGCTGAGTGTGTATTTAAAAGACGGGCTGACGTCAGAGCAGATTCATGCAGTGGAACAGAAAATTAAAAGCGTTCCTCAGACCAAATCCGTGGTTTTTGTAAATAAGGATCAGGCACTCGCGGAATTTAAAGATCGCTTGGGTGATCAAAGCTACCTGTTGGACTCGTTAAATGGTAATCCGTTGCCATCTTCATTTACGGTTGTTTACGAAACACCTGAAGGAGTTCATCACGGTGCCGAATTATTTGTGAAATATCCGGAAGTGGAAAGCGTTCAATACGGACAGGACACGATTGAAAAATTATTTCAATTCACTCAGATTGTCAGAATCGGCGGAATGATTTTAATTATCTTCCTGGCCTTTGCTACTATTTTTATCGTTTCCAATACGATTCGTTTGACCGTTTACGCACGGCGTAAAGAAATAGAAATTATGAAATACGTCGGCGCCACTAACGGATTTATTCGTTGGCCGTTCCTTTTAGAAGGCATGATTCTCGGTACAATAGGCGCCATTTTTGCAGGCGTTAGCTTGTGGCAATTGTACGTATCGGCTCTGCGGGAATTAGTTGCCAATGGATTTGCATTTTTGCCCTTGATTCCGGTATATCCTTTTATTGCGCAAGTGGCAGCCATTTTACTTGTGGCCGGTATTTTGATCGGCGTTGTCGGCAGTGCGATTTCGGTGCACAAGTACATGAAGGTATAGCTTATGAGACGATGGAAAAAAGGAGTAGCATGGCTTCTAATATGGGCGTTCTGTCAAGGGTTTGCAGTACCTTCGTTGGCAGAAAACTTAGAAGCTGAGCTTTCTGATGTGCAATCACAAATGAATGAAGCGCAGCACCGTAAAGAACTTGCCGAGGAGCAAATCGGTTCTGTTTCCGAACTGTTGCGTCAGATTCAAAGTGAGCTGGATGTGGCTTTGAATGAGTTGCATGCAATAGAGGTGCAGCAATCGCAAGTCAATGCTCAAATTCAGCAAACTGAAGTGGAACTCACTGCTGCGCAAAAGTGCTTGGACGAACGTGAACGGATTTTAAATAAACGCTTGCGTGACGTGTATATGCACGGCAAGCTGAATTATTTAGAAGTTATTTTAGGTGCGAAAAACTTTACCGATTTCGCCAATCGCTTGGAATTTTTAAAACGAATCGTTTCGGCTGATCTGAATTTGATTACGGAAATTCGCGCCGAACGTGAGCTTATTTTGCAGAAAAAACAGCAGTTGGAAGTACAACGTCAGCAGTTGGCAAAACTGCAAGCCGAAGCGGAAGCAAAGAAGACAGTTGTCGAAAATAAAAAACAGGATCAACTGATCGTCTTAGCACGCTTACAGGATGAAAAGGCGTTAGCAGAAGCGTCTTACGCGGAATTACAAGCCACCAGTCAGGATATAGAAGCACGCATTAGAGCGCGGCAACAACAAGGTGCCAGCGCCGGACAAGTTGTGCATGGCAGTGGTGTTTTCATTTGGCCGACAAGCGGTCCGATCACATCGCCGTTCGGCTATCGTATTCACCCGATTTTTGGCACGCAGATTTATCATTCCGGTATCGATATCGGAGTTGATACCGGTACGCCGATTATGGCAGCGGATAGCGGTGTCGTCGTTGAGGCGGATTGGCTCGGTGGTTACGGCTATGCCGTCGTTATTGATCATGGGAATGGCTTGAGCACTTTGTATGGACATAATTCCGAGCTGGCGGTCTCGCCGGGGCAGAGCGTGCAACAGGGACAGGTTATAGCATATGCAGGATCTACCGGTTATTCGACCGGACCGCATTGCCATTTTGAAGTGCGTGTTGACGGTTCCCCTGTGGACCCGATGGGATATCTCTGATGAAACAGGCATGGGGCTTTAAATACCTGCTGCGTACACTGGTGACGGGGATTGTTTTTGCTATTTTGGTTTTATTGGCAACATCCTATCTTCTGTTTGGCAGTGTTGAAGATGGCGTGCGATTTACGCGTGTGTTGCTTACGGTACGGCATGATTACGTCCATCGCCCCGATCCGGAGCAATTGACTGACGGGGCTATTGGCGGTATGGTGCAAAGTTTGAATGATCCATACTCCTACTATTTGCCGGCTGGTGAGTTTACCCGTTTTACGCAGTCCATAGAAGGAAAGTTCGTGGGTGTTGGCATTATTCTGACAACCGACAGTGAGTTTCCTCGCATCATGCGGGTTTTACCCGGTGGAAGTGCGGAAGCAGCGGATGTTCCGGTAAACGGATACATTGTTGCTGTAGATGGGGAAACAACTAAGGGAATGCCATTGCCTAAAACAGTGGAAAAAATCACCGGCCCTGCGAATACACAAGTAACGATTACGGTACGAAGTGATAACGGGGACCGAGATTTTACGTTGCAACGTAAAGAGTTTTCTGTTCCGACGGTAACGCATGAGATGATGCCCGAGCAGATTGGCTATTTACGTATCGGTCAGTTTACGGAACATACCCCGGAGGAAGTAAACCGGGCACTGACGGAATTAAAATATCAGGGTATGCAGCGTCTGGTCTTGGATTTACGCAAGAATCCGGGAGGCTCGCTGGCAGCCGTAACAGCGGTGGCGGATCACTTTGTGTCGCAGGGGGAATTGGTACGAATTATGCCGCGTTCCGGTAAAACCGAGGTTATCAAAGTGAACGGCAGCAACGAGCGCGTGCCTCTTGTGGCTTTAATTGATCATGACAGTGCGAGCGCCAGTGAAATTTTAGCAGCAGCGATTCGGGATCACCAAACCGGCATCTTGATAGGCACGACAACGTATGGGAAAGGGACCGTACAAAGCGTGCTGCCGGTCTCCGATGAGACAGGACTGCGTTTGACGATCGCAGAATATTACAGCCCGAATGGAAGCAGTATCAACGGGTATGGTGTCACGCCTGATATCGACTTGGGAGCAGAAGTGGATACACCGCAAGCACTGCAGATAGCTATTGAAGAAGTCAAAAAAATCAAATAGAGGCGATAGGTGCCTCTATTTGATTTTTTTGAATGAATTATGTAACATGAAATTAATTTAGTAGAAACTATTACATTAAGCGCTTCATGCGCTTTCAAGAAAGGCGGAACAAGATGTTTATCGACCGCGCAAGAATTTTAATAGAATCAGGTTCCGGCGGCAACGGGATGAGCAGTTTCCGTCGTGAAAAGTATGTACCCAAAGGCGGCCCGAGTGGTGGTGATGGCGGACACGGCGGTGCTGTCATTTTACGTGCAACGCGCAACATGAACACGTTGATTGATTTTCGCTATCGCAGGATTTTCAAAGCAAAACCGGGTGAAAACGGGCAATCAAGCAATAAATTCGGAAAAGATGCCAATGATTTATACATTGATGTTCCCTTGGGAACATCTGTGTATGATGATGAAAGTGACAAGTTGTTGGCCGATTTAGTAGCGGACGGCGAAGAGTATGTTGCACTTAAGGGGGGCCGCGGTGGCCGCGGAAATGCGCGCTTCGCTACCAGCGCCAATCGGGCACCAAAATTTGCGGAGCAGGGGGAACCGGGACAGGAACGTTGGTTGCGTTTGGAATTAAAAGTTTTAGCCGATGTGGGAATTATCGGGTATCCGAGTGTGGGTAAATCCTCACTGATTCGTAAAGTATCCGCCGCTAAACCGGAAGTAGCCGCGTATCCGTTTACTACACTTACGCCGAGTTTAGGTGTCGTTCGTTTGGATGAAGAGAGACAGTTTGTAATGGCCGATATCCCCGGCCTCATCGAAGGTGCCAGCAAAGGTGTCGGCTTGGGGCATCAGTTCTTACGTCACGTAGAGCGCAGTAAAGTGTTGTTGCACATGGTGGATGTCACCGGTTCCGAAGGGCGCGATCCATTGGAAGATGTTGAAATTATCAACACCGAACTGGCATTATATAGTGACTTACTACCCCAAAAACGCCAATTAATTGTTGCGAATAAAATTGATGCTTTGTCCGACGTTGAAGCACTGAAAACATTTACGAAAATACAAACAGAAAAAGGGCGTGAGGTCTTTCCCATTTCTACTGTGACCGGCAAAGGGATTCCCGCATTGCTGCAGCGGACCTGGGAGGTTTTGCAAGAGGTAGCGATGGAACCGCAGGAAGAGCCGTCCGTCATTGATGAAGCAATATATGATGAAACGCCGCAACCCGATTTTACGGTGACGCGTGGCGATGATGCTGCTTATGAATTACACGGCCGTCGGATCGAACGACTGGTTGGTATGACAAACTTTGACGATGATTACTCCGTATTGCGTTTCCAAAAAATTTGGCGATATATGGAGCTCGATGAATTTTTGCGTGAGCAGGGTGTGAAACAAGGCGATACAGTTCGCATCGGAGAAGTAGAATTTACCTTTGAGGAGTAACTATGTTAACAAATCGACAAAAGAAGTTTTTACAAAAATTGGCGATGAATATGGATCCGGTGGTGCAAATCGGTAAAAACGGCTTAGAGGATACAGTGATCGAGAGTGCGCGTAAGGCCATTGCCAAGCGCGAATTGATCAAAGTTAAAATTCATCAGAATTCGCCGGCGGAAAAAGAAGAGACAATGAATACGTTAGCATCTGTGTTGCATGCGGAAAAAGTACAACAGATCGGTGGGACAGGAGTGTTTTTTCGCGCGAAAGAAAAAGACTCCAAGATTGAGTTGCCTGAGTCATGAACCGCGACTTTCAGGCCTGTAAACGCATTGTTGTGAAAGTGGGCAGTAGCTCTATCACACATGAAACCGGCGTTATCGATCTGGCTAAGATTAATGCGCTTGTGCATGATCTGTCAACGCTTGCCGCGGAAGGCTATGAAGTGGTTTTAGTGTCTTCCGGCGCTGTCGCGGCAGGGATGCCGGCATTGAAAATGCTCGAACGGCCGCAGCGCTTGGAAGAAAAACAGGCTGCGGCAGCGGTCGGACAAGGACTCTTAATTCATATGTATGAGGCGGCGTTTCAGGCTTATGGTATTACCGTGGCGCAAGTTCTTTTGACCAAAGGAGACTACTTACATCCGCGGCGATATATGTATGCGCAACGAACATTGCACTCTTTGTTGCAATTTGGTGCTTTGCCGATCGTCAATGAAAACGATACGATTGCCGTCGATGAATTTAAGGTTGGCGACAATGATAATTTGGCAGCGATGGTCGCGAGTATTATCGGCGCGGATATGCTCATTATTTTATCGGATGTAGATGGTCTGTATACGGCCAATCCGATGACAGATCCTGAAAGTACACTTATTTCTGAAATTACGCAGATTACGCCGGCGGTTTTGGCATTGGCACAGGGCACAGGGAGCAATCGTGGAACCGGCGGCATGCTTACTAAACTGGAAGCGGCAGATATTTGTATTCATTCGGGCGTCCATATGCTCATTTGTGCATCCGATGAGCCGCATGTAGTAACGCGTGCCGTACATGGAGAAAACATCGGCACTTGGTTTAAAGCACGTAAAGTCCATCCCCAAATGCGTAAACGACAATTACTGTTTGGTACGCAGATGAAAGGCACACTGTTTGTGGATGAAGGTTGTAAAGAGGCTATTTTGCAACATGGTTCCAGTATTTTACCGATCGGTATTATCGGGGTCGAGGGAACGTTTGAAGAAGGTGACGGCGTTTCAATTCGCTACCAAGGACAGGAGATCGCTCGTGGAACAGCTGCATTAACCAGTGAAGAATTGATGCAGGTCAAGGGTGTACATTCAGCTGATATTGAAAAACGATTGGGATATACGCCGCGCTTTTTGGTTGCGGTGCACCGAGACAATTTGGTGCGGAAGGGGTAATATGCGAGCGGCAGACTATGGAATGCGTGCACAGGCGGTCAAAAATCATTGCGCAAGCTTGACTACGGAAACTAAAAATGAATTGTTACGTGCTCTCGCAGAACGTTTACAAGTTTCGATGGCCGAAATTCTGGCGGCTAACGAACAGGATCTTGCCGCTACTCATGGACTTTCCGGTGCAATGCAGGATCGGTTGCGTTTAACTGCCGAACGAATTGAAGCGATCGCACAGAGCGTAGAGCAGGTAGCAACATTGCCGGATCCGTTAGCTGTTGCACAAGAAAAACGTATCTTTACAAACGGTCTTACTCAATATAAAGTCACCGTTCCTTTTGGTGTGATTGCGATTATTTATGAAGCACGTCCTAACGTAACGATTGATGCGGCGGCGTTGGCTTTGAAATCGGGCAATACGGTGATTTTACGAGGTGGCAAAGAAGCGCAACATACAAATCTGGTGTTGACTCAATGTGTGAGGGATGTTTTGCACGACGCTGGGGTGCCGGAAGATATAGTACAATATGTTCAGACTACCGACCGCAGCCTGGTGGGAGAACTTCTACGGGAGCGCTCCACCATTGATTTGGTGATTCCCCGCGGTGGACGTGGTTTGATTCAGTTTGTGCTGGAAAACAGTATGGTTCCCGTCATTGAAACCGGAAGCGGCATTTGCCATGTATATGTGGATAAAGCGGCGGATCCGATGAAAGCAACGGCGATTGTCATGAACGCCAAAACCCAACGGCCCTCGGTTTGCAATGCACTGGAAACCTTGCTGGTGCACCGTGCTGTAGCGCCGCAGTGGTTACCTGTTATAGCAGAACAACTTACTGCAGCAGGAGTGGAACTGCGGGGCGATGAAGCGACATGCCGATACGTTTCCGGATGCAGGCCGGTTACCGCCGAGGATTGGGCGACCGAATATAACGATTTGATTTTGTCTATTAAAGTGGTAGATGATTTGGATGCAGCGCTTGCTCACATTGCGAGGTACGGTACGCGCCACAGTGAATGCATTATCAGTGAAGATAGGCATGCCATCGAACGTTTCTTGCGCGAAGTCGATGCGGCAGCAGTGTATGCGAATGCTTCCACGCGTTTTACGGATGGTTTTGAATTTGGCCTGGGCGCGGAGATCGGGATCAGTACGCAAAAATTACATGCACGCGGCCCTATGGGATTGGAAGCTTTAGTGACATATAAGTATTGTCTTTACGGTACAGGACAAGTAAGGTCCTGATGTTGCGTAGATGGAAGATTTGGTGGAACTATCACCTCAGAACTGAAAAAGGTCGTCATGATGCCAAAGAATACATACTGCTCATCGTTTTTTTGGTACTGTTGATTGTGATTTTGGGGATAGGGAGATAGCTTATGACAATGCCGCAACGAATCGGAATTTTCGGTGGGACATTTAATCCCATTCACCTTGGTCACTTAGTCATAGCGGAAGCGGCCTGGCAAGAATATGATTTGACCAAAGTGGTATTTGTTCCGGCTTCGCATCCACCGCATAAACAGCAAGATTTAGATGTCGCACCGGATGAGTTGCGATATGAAATGGTTCGTTTAGCGATCGCCGACAACCCGCATTTTGACATTTCCGATGTCGAGTTGCAGCGGGAAGGGCTGTCCTATACAGTAGATACGTTGCGATATTTTCACACGCAATATCCCACCGGTACCGAGTTTTATTTTATTGTCGGTACCGATACACTGGAACAATTACCGACTTGGAAGTACATCGATGAATTGATTGAATTATGCCATTTTGTGGGCGCGTTGCGGCCTCATTACCAGGTCAACCGGGAACATCTTACGGAACGATTTGGGGATTTGGCGCAAACTCGCATCCATTATTTAGCAACACCGCAATTGGAAATTTCCGCGACAGATTTACGCAGGCGGCTTTGCAGAGGGCAGTCTGTACGCTATTTAATGCCGGACGCCGTACGGCGCTGGCTGACAGAAAAGGGAATCTATGACTGTTAAGACAGTTTCCACGAAAGAACTTCGTAAAAAAATGAAAGAATTACTTTCCGAGAAGCGATATCGTCACTCTCTGGGAGTAGCTCACACGGCAAGCGTTCTGGCGCAGCAATTCGGCGGCGATCCCGAACAGGCGGAACGCTGCGGCCTGGTTCACGACTGTGCAAAAGAAATGTCACTTACAGAAATGCAGGAGTTATTGGCAGATCAAAAGCAACAAATTTCGCCGATGATGTGGCATATGCGCAGCTTACTGCACGGTCCTGCAGGTGCTGTATACGCAAAAAATAATTTCGGTTTTACGGACCCTTTAGAATTGGCCGCCATTGCGTATCATACTACGGGGCGAGAGGCGATGAGCCATCTTGAATTAATTATATTTGTAGCCGATTACATTGAACCGACGCGTGAATATGACGGTGTTGAACAGATCCGCGCAATAGCCAAAACGGACTTGCGCAAGGCTGCTTTAGCGGGTATCGATTCGACTATTCGTCATCTTTTGAATTTGGGACAGGAAATTTATACGCCGACAGTAGACGTGCGTAATTATTTAATAAAGGAAACGCAGCACGCATGAATGACAAAAGAATAAAGCATCCGCAGCGGCGACGTAAGAAACGCAGAGGTTGGCGTTGGCGGTTAAAATGGATGGTCATCTTGTTGCTCTTTTTGTTTTTGATCGGTGCAGTATATTGGTTCGGACAGCAAAAAGCACCTGGTAACGCCACGAAAGAGCTGGAGCAAGGAACGGCAGATACACCGATTTATATTTTGGCAACGGGGATTGACCAAAGCGACCCGAAAGCGGCGGATACCATTATGCTCGTTGCCGTTAACTTTCAAAAACAAACCGCGGCCGTGATTTCCCTTTTCCCAAATATGGGAACACCTACCGAAGACGGACATGTACCGCTTTTAAAAGATGCGTATACGGCGGGCGGGATAGCAGCATTAAAAGAACAGGTAGAGCGCTCATTTCAGATTTTTATTCCCTATTATGTGACACTTGACGAAGCACATTTTGCATCTTGGCTTGATACTCGGGGCCCGGTATCACTGTATGTGGAAAAAAACATGGAACACGATGACGGCGTGACTACACCGATTCGCTTGGCACAAGGCTATCAGGAACTCGACGGTAAGCAAGCGGTTGCCTACTTACGTTATCGCGACGATGTTGCCGGTGAACTGGGGCGTACCCAGCGTCAGCAACGATTTTTGAAAGCATATCTTGCGCAATTGCAAAAGCAATATAGTTGGGTAAATTACATGTATACGTATTTTTCGTGGCATCACTTCGCTAGCAATATTTCGGCCGGTGACGGAGCGAAGCTGGTGTATGAATTGACGAAAATGCCACCTGAAAATATTGCTTTTTACATCGTACCGGGAGAACCGCAAACAGCAGGAGAAATCCATTACTGGCAGGTAGATCCGATTGGCAGTCAAACGTTGATCGGCAAAACCTTGACTACGAATATGGCGGAATAGGAAGGAGATAATATGGAAATTAAGCAATTAACGGAACAGATTGTAACCTTACTGGAAAGCAAAAAAGGCAAACAAATCAAAGTTTTAAATATGGAAGGCATTACTGCTCTGGCAGATTATTTTATTCTGGTGAATGCAGGTAACAAAAAGCATTCACAAGCATTGGCTGACGAAGTAACTAAGTTGTTAACTGATAATAATGTGGAACTTTTACGAGAAAACGGATACCGTGAAGGAACCTGGATTTTGCAGGATTTCGGATCGATTATTGTCCATATTTTTGTGCCGGAAGAACGCACTTACTATGATTTGGACACAATGTGGGGAGACGCCAAAATTGAGCAGCAAATCAGCGGGGACCAATAACGTAACGCTAAAAGAAAACACACTTGTCTCTCTTAAGGTCGCGCGTACCGGTGAACTGGGAGCTTTTTTGGATGCCGGCACCGGAAATACTTCGGATGATATTCTGTTGCATCATGATCAACAAACGGCTCCGGTCGAAGTGGGAGACATTGTTGATGTTTTCTTGTATCATGATCCCAAAGGCAGGTTGACCGCAAGCATGCGCTTACCCCGCATTCAGCCGGGCCAAATTGCATATGCTGAAGTAATTCAACGGACGCGCTTTGGAGCATTCGTTGATTTGGGAACCGAGCGCGGTATTTTTTTGCCGTTTGCCGAAATGAAAGGAAATCTCCAGGAAGGTGATCGTGTTTGGATTCGCCTTTACGAGGATAAATCCGGTCGACTGGCGGTGAGCATGGATGTAGGTTTAGCCATGCAATCCATTGCCAAACCCAGCGAAGGGATTGAACGAGGCGATGAAGTGACGGCGGCGATTTATAATATTACCGCCGACGGAGCATTGGGAATCACGCCGCAAAAATATTTGGTCTTTATTCATCGCGATGAATGGGACCACACGATTTTGGTAGGAGAAATGGTCAAGGCTCGGGTTACGTTCGTGCGCGAAGACGGTCGCTTGAATGCCTCGTTACGAGCGCAAAAAGAAACGGCCATGACCACGGATGCGGCCACGATCCTTGCCTATTTGGAGGCGCGCGGTGGCGTCATGCCGTATACGGATAAGACCGATCCTACAGTGATTCGCCGACAGTTTAAACTCAGTAAAAGTGCGTTTAAACGTGCGCTCGGGCACTTAATGAAACAGGGAAAAATTACGCAAGATAATGCGCAGACACGCTTAGTGGAGTGAATTATGAAGATTGTGATTATCGGTGCCGGCAAAGTGGGATACACGCTTGCCCAACGTTTGACGGAAGAAGATCATGATGTCATCCTGGTAGATGAAAATTCCGAGCGGATTGATTTGATTCGCAGTTATCTGGAAGCCATGCTAATGGTAGGCAACGGAGCTAATCCCGGCCTGCTTATGGATATCGGTATGGAAGATACGGAACTTTTTGTTGCGGTGACCGATCGTGATGAAGTAAATCTTTTATCCTGCTATATTGCGAAGCAATTGGGAGCGACACAAACCATTGCCCGTGTTCGTGCCAAAGAATACATCCTGCAAAATAATAATCCGGCGTTGGCTTCACTTGGTCTGAATCTCGTTATTAACACGGAAATGGTTACTGCCAATGAAGTAATGCAGATTATCAAGATGCCGAATGCCTTGGATGTTGAAAACTTTGCGAATGGCAAAGTTAGACTTTTGGAAATTAAAGCACGCGATAATGAAGACATGTTGGGTAAACGAATTCGCGACTTGGAAATTCCCGATAAGGTTCTTATCGGCGGAATTTTTCGGCATGGACGTATGATCATTCCGAACGGTGATGATACGCTTCAAATGCTTGATAACGTTTTCTTCCTTGGCGAACGCAAAGCGATCGAAGGGCTTGAAGAAGAACTGGCGACGACTCGTACGCGAATCCAAAATGTTTTGCTGGTGGGCGCAGGACTGGTTGGCCGTAATTTGGCTATTCTTTTAGAGAGAGCCGATTATCATGTCAAAGTTATTGAAAAAGATTATGAGCGCTGCGAGCTCCTTTCGGCGGAAACCGACAATGTGATCGTCATCAATGGTGACGGTACGGATGTCGATCTTTTGCGTGACGAGGAAGTAGGCGATTATGATGCGATTGTTTGTTTGACGGATGATGATAAACTCAATTTACTCGTCGCATTAATGGCACGTCATTTTGGTGTCCAACGAACTCTTGTACGCGTCGGACGACCGGAGTACATAGATTTGATGGAACAAGTCGGGATCGATATCGTATTTTCGCCGCGCTTACTGACTTCGAACGAAATTTTACGACAGATTCGCAAAGGGGAAGTGCTTTCCATCAGTAGTTTTGAGGACTCGAAGGCGGTTGCTTTGGAATTGAAAGTAACCGAGCAAAATCCTCTTGTGCATCGTCCGTTGGCGGAAATTAATTTGCCGGGGACAACCTTACTGGCAGCTATTGTTCGCGGTGAGGAAACGATAGTACCAAATGGACGTACGGTGTGTGAGCCGGGCGATCAAATTGTACTATTCACACTGCCGGAATATAGTGATGCGGTAATTTCGTATATGGAAGCATAGTATGAATAAAAAGATGAAGGCCGTTTGTGCCTTGTTAGGGAAAGTGGTTATGGTGTTTTCCCTTGTTATGCTGGTGCCTTTTTTCTATGGCATTTGTATTAACGAGTGGATTTGGCCGCTTTTCTTTAGTGCTTTAATTACATTGGCATTGGGAATATTGATTGACCGCAACGGTCAAAAAATCACATCCATTTCACTTAGTCAAGGGTTCGTACTGGTTTCGTTTACTTGGATTTTAGCCTCCTTGGTCGGCGCATTGCCCTACTACATGTGGAATGAACTTCCCAGTTTCGTGGATGCGCTTTTTGAATCGGTTTCCGGCTATACGGCGACCGGTGCTACCGTTATTTTGGACGTCGACGGGATGCCACGTCCGTTACTGTTGTATCGCAGTATGACACACTGGTTTGGCGGTATGGGGATCATTATTCTTTTGCTCGCGTTTCTGCGCAGCTTAGGGCCGGAGGCAGCGAACCTTTTTAATGCCGAAGCAGCGATTAACGGCTATGGTCAAATTATGCCGCGCATTCGCAAATACGCCATCACACTGTGGGGAATCTATTGCCTTTTTTCGGCCGTATTGTTTGGGCTCTTATGTTTGGCAGGAATGCCGATTTTTGAAGCGCTGAATTATGCTATGTCAATTATTGCAACCGGCGGCTTTGCGGCTCGCAGCGCCGGAACGTTTATTTATGAAGAAAATTATGTCATTCAGGCAATTTTTATTTTATTTATGGTTCTTTCCGGCGGTAACTACGGTCTGTATTATTTAGGGTGGAAAAAAGGGTTTCGCCTCATTTTTAAAGATACCGAATTTCGAGTGTATATTTCCATTTTGTGTGTAGGCGCGTTAGTTATTGCGAGCACACTCTTTTTCAAGCAAAATACTACGATTTTAGAGAGTTTAATGGATGGATTCTTCACCATGACATCCATGCAAACCGGCTCAGGGTTTGCAGTAGCTGATTATGATCTTTGGCCCCCGTTTGCCAAAACCATTTTATTTATTGCCATGTTTATTGGTGGCTGTTCAGGCTCCACGACCGGCAGCGTCAAAGTGATTCGCTACATTTATATCGGTAAAGCCATTTGGGCCTATTTGCAGCAAATGATTCATCCCGGTATGGTGAAAGTAGTCAAGTATAATGGGGAGGCGGTACCGAACAAAAAAGTTATGGTAACGCTTATTTTCTTCATCTTGTACATTTTGATTTTGTTTACATCGACATTATTGGTAACCTTGACCGGCATGCCGATTATGGAATCTCTGACGGGAGTTGCCAGCACCTTGGGTAACGTCGGCTTGGCATTCGGTCATTTAGGACCGACCGGCTCGTATGCATTAGCCCATCCCTGGGCCAAAGTCGTATTCATTGTCGACATGTTGTTGGGGCGTTTGGAGTTGTTGACGTTACTGGTCATGCTGCATCCCGGTTTTTGGTCGAACTTCTTGCGCAAAGATAAAAAGCGTTTACAGAACGAAAAAAAGCGGCGCTATTTATGATGAAATCTTGACACTGCACTAGAAAACCGATATACTATCAAAGTAAGTCTTGCGGCCCGGTGGTGTAGTGGTTAACATGCCGCCCTGTCACGGCGGAGATCGTCGGTTCAAATCCGATCCGGGTCGCCATTTTCTTTTTTTATTTGCCTCGGTAGCTCAGTCGGTAGAGCAGAGGACTGAAAATCCTCGTGTCGGCAGTTCGATTCTGCCCTGAGGCACCATCATGCGGGAATAGCTCAGTGGTAGAGCATCGCCTTGCCAAGGCGAGGGTCGCGAGTTCGAATCTCGTTTCCCGCTCCATTGTGGCGGCATAGCCAAGCGGTAAGGCAGAGGTCTGCAAAACCTTTATCCCCAGTTCGATTCTGGGTGCCGCCTCCACATTTGCCGGGGTGGCGGAACAGGCAGACGCAACGGACTTAAAATCCGTCGAATCGAGAGATTCGTACCGGTTCGATTCCGGTCCTCGGCACCAATTTTTGGTCATAAGATTTATTACGAAATAAAAACCGATTCATGCGAATCGGTTTTTTTGTTGCCCCAAATGGCACGAATAAATATGCTGCGAATCAAAAATCGTAGCCGAAGTTTTTAATAGAAACGATTTTGGGTGACATCAACACGCATCATAAATACACAATGACATGATGCGTGTTGTAATATGCTCAAATCAATAATTTATTAAGGATATAAAAGTTTGACGAGTAGCAAGAAATTTGTTCTTAGAGTTGATGAAGCCTTAGTAATAGGACAAAATAATTTACAAAAAAAGAACCGATTGATACGGTTCTTTAACTTTCTTTTTGCGGTGGGACAAGCAACGTTTTTTGGTGAGTATAATGCACAAATCCGGGTGGCGCGCCTTGTGGCTTTTTGATGTATTTACGCAAGGTATAATCGACTTCGACCTTCGGGGCTGTTTTGGCTTTGCTGTAGTACGCAGCCAGTTGCGCCGCATAGGTAATGACCTCCTCGGTGAAGGACTCACCGGGATTGGCAAAAATGATAACGTGCGAGCCTGGAATTTCTTTGGCATGGAGCCAAAGGTCGTCAGGACCTGCCGTTTTAAGAGTCAAGGTTTCATTTTGCACATTGTTGCGTCCGATCTCAATGCGGTAGCCGTCGTAGTTCAGTGACAGCGGTTGCGATTTTGTGCTTAATGAGCGATGATTGTGATTCTTTTGCTTTTTAGGCCGCAAGGCATCCAATTCGTTTTCTAAATCGGTCAGTTCCGGTGCTTGCAAAGACTCCTCAAGAAAATACGCAAGGGAATCTAAATACCGGAGATTCTGCTCCGATTTTTTCAAGAAAGGTAAAGCCTGTGTTTCCCTTTTTTTTAAACGATTATATCGCTTGTAATAAAGTTGCGCATTTTCCGCCAACGACCATTCCGCGCGCAGAGGTATGGTAACATCCTCCTGCTGATCGGAAAGCAAATTGGGAAGGGTAATTTTAGTGCGATATTCATGTGGTAAATACGCATGAATAAACAAAAGATCACCGTATAATTTGTCAGTTTCAAGACGATCCGTTTCCGCCATTTCCCGGCGGATTTTTTGTTGCTTAGTGCGCTCCTTTTTTTGCATAGCGCGAATACGTTGGCGCAGGCGCTGGATGCGCTCTTCGTATTGCGAAAAGAGTTCTGCAGAAGCAAATGCCTGATTGGGATCGGAAAATTCTGCGACTTTATCCATCTGCCATTCCGAAAACAGGAAAGGAGACAGCCACGCTTCGCGGCCGCGCTTACAAAAATATACGTTAGATTGCGTCATGAAAATTTTCTGCAATATTGCCAAGCATGTCATCAACTCTTTTTTTGACGTAAAGGAAAGCTCTGCCAACGTCATTTCCGGAACAAGTTGTAAGCGTGTATTTAATAGCCTGGTTAACGGACGAGAAAAACCATTAAAATAAGTGGCAAGTGCTTTTGTAAGAGTGAGCTCCTGCGGCAATTCGCCGATTACGTTTAACATTTCTTGTGGTGTCAATTCGAGCCAGAATATTTTTTCGCTGTGCGGCGGTTCACTATAGGTTTGACCGGGAGCGAGATCACGTCGAGAAGAGGGTTTGCGATGTAACGCATCGATAACTTGTCCGTCAACAATTAATACCAAATTTGGTGCATTAGGAATCAGTTCTAATTCGAGCCTTTTAGAGACAATTTTCCCTTGGGCTTCAATGCGCTGAAATGTAGCGGTGATCCACTTATCCCCATAGCGCGCTGTAATTTCTGTGAGTGTGGCACCCTCCAGATGCTTGCGCAAAACCATGCAAAAATTGTTGGTAGGAGTATTGTTTCCTGCCGGCTTTTTATGACTCCACCAAGTTCGTGGCGATGACTGTAAGGAGATTTGCCAGGCGCGTGTACCTCTAGGCAAAAGCATCGTGAAGCTGAACGTGGATGTATCTAGCATTCGAATGTTGCCGAGTTTTGCGCCTTGTAATTCTTCTTTTGCAAGTAAAGCCCATTTTGTAAAAAGCAAACTGTCAATATTCATCTCAACCTTCCATTTCCTCTGTCCATATCTGCTAAGTCTCTTCATTTTACATCAGTTACTGAAAATGGTAAAATAGCTTAAATGGAGGTATTGTATGCAGTTTACAAAGTGGCATGGTTTGGGAAACGATTTTGTTTTACTGGACGGATTTACTGAAGAAGTGGTGATGACATCTTCTTTAGCACGCCAACTATGCGATCGTAAACGCGGTATCGGCGCAGACGGTGTAGCGATCATACTACCTCCCGAAAATTCTCACTATGATTTGGAAATGCGGATTTATAATGCGAACGGAACTATTGCGGAAATGTGTGGCAATGTAACCCGTTGTGTGGCTGCCTATGCAACACAGCAGCAGCCGGACAAAAAGCATTGGCGTATTTTGACAGCCGCCGGAGTCATGCAGGCGGATGTGATTGACCATACGCCGCAGGAATCAGAGGTTACCGTGATTATGAGCGTACCTAAATTACGACGCGGTGACATCGGTATAACTGCGGATAAGGAGCAACCTGCGCAAAATATTCAAATTAATCTCGACGGAAAAGCGCTTACATTTACCGGTGTTTCTATGGGAAATCCGCACGTTGTTACATTTGTTGATGATGTTGATACAGTGCCGGTGGGAGATTGGGGGCCTCGGGTCGAAACCAATCCGCTATTTAGCGAAAAAACGAATGTGGAGTTTGCGCAAATTTTATCTCCGAATGAAATCCGCATGCGTGTTTGGGAACGCGGTGTAGGCATTACGGAAGCGTGCGGAACAGGTTCATGTGCAGCATTGGTAGCAGCTGTTGCCAACCAACTGATAAAAGATACAGCGACGTTAATTTTAGACGGCGGACGGCTGCAAATAACTTGGCCGGGTGTTGGTATGCCGGTACAAATGACAGGTCCGGTAGTAGAGGTATTCAGTGGCGAATATAAAGGAATCGGAGAAAACGATGATAAATGTACGATTAATTAATATCGGATTTGGCAATATGGTATCTGCCGGTCGACTGATGGCAATTATCAGTCCGGAATCAGCTCCCATCAAGCGTATGATCCAAGAAGCCCGCGAAGAGAGCATTCTGGTGGATGCAACGTATGGCCGGAAAACGCGCGCCGTTCTGATTATGGACAGCGGACAGATTATTCTATCGGCCATCCAGCCGGAAACTATTGCCAATCGCTTACATGAATTCGGCGAAGAATGGGATGAAGAAAAAGAATGAGCGCGGAGCACAAACATGACGAAGGCGTACTTTTAGTGGTCTCCGGTCCTTCCGGTGCAGGAAAGGGCACGATTTGTGATGCGCTGCGCCGACTTCATCCGGAAATTCGTTACTCTATTTCGGTCACTACTCGGCCACAACGAGTAGGTGAGGTTGACGGGGTCAATTATTTTTTTACTTCCGTCGATAAGTTTAAAGATATGCTGCAACAAGATGCCTTCCTTGAATATGCCGAAGTTTATAACAATTACTACGGCACACCGAGAAAGCAAGTACTTGATTTGGTTCATGAAGGTAAAACGGTCTTACTTGAGATCGATATTCAAGGCGCAATGCAGGTCAAGAAAAAATATCCCGAAGGGATTTTTATTTACATTGTCCCGCCGTCTTTACAGGAGCTTTCTCATCGTCTATATGCTCGGGATACTGATTCGAAAGAAGTGATCCAAATGCGTCTTGCGAAAGTGATTAGTGAGCTTGAGTTGGCGCACCAATATGACTACATCGTTGTCAATGATAAATTGGATGAGGCCGTAGACAAGGTTCGCGCCATTATGGTGGCAGAGCGTTGTAAACTGTCTCGTAATAAAGAGCAAATCGATACTATTTTTGAAAAGTATATTACCAGGGAGGTTATGTAGTTATGGTATTCCCATCAATTGATGACTTATTGGAGCGTGTAGATAGTAAATATACCTTAGTTTCTATGGTGGCTAAACGAGCACGCGAACTTACCGAAGGCGCTGAGGCCTTGGTAGAAGCGGATGCGAAAAAGCCGACAACGATTGCTTTAGAAGAAATTTATTACGGTAAAGTCAAGAAAGCGGCTACCCATCCGGCGGGAAATATACAATAATGGGACGCTTACAAGGGAAAAAAGTAGTTCTTGGTGTAAGCGGCGGCATTGCTGCTTATAAAGCACTTTTTTTGGTTCGAGAGCTGCGTCGACATGGCGCGGAAGTTCATGTGATTATGACGGAACACGCAACGAAGTTGGTGACGCCGCTTTCTTTTCGTGAACTTTCCGGTCAGCCGGTTACGACAACGATGTGGGGAGAGATTACCCATTGGAATGTAGAGCACATTGCTCTGGCCAACTTGGCAGATGTTTTCGTCTTGGCACCGGCGACCGCAAATTTAATTGGCAAAGTAGCCAACGGGATTGCCGATGATATGCTGACGACAACCGTAATGGCAACACCTGCCCCGGTAGTTGTCGTGCCGGCGATGAATACCCGAATGTACGAAAATCCTTTTACGCAAAGCAATTTACAAAAGTTGGCCAGTGCGGGCTATACCGTCATCGAACCGGAATCGGGGGATATGGCTTGCGGCACAAACGGTAAGGGACGTTTCCCAGCCGTAGAGACAATCGTTGCCACCATTGAAAGAGTGGCATCGCAAGGTTTGTTACGAGGTAAAAAAGTGGTTGTCAGCGCCGGTGGGACACGCGAGGCTATTGACCCGGTACGATATCTCTCCAACCGCTCCAGTGGCAAAATGGGGTATGCGGTAGCCGCTGCTGCAGCTTGGCAGGGAGCCGACGTGGTCTTGGTCAGTGCGACAACATCGCTGCCGGAAGTTCCCGGTGTACGTACCGTTCATGTCAATAGCGCGCGGGAAATGAAGGACGCCATTAATGCCGAATTTGATACTGCCGATATTGTCGTCAAAGCGGCAGCTGTTGCGGATTATCGCCCGGCGAAAACCGCATCTCAAAAAATCAAAAAACAGGACGACGATATGCAAATCAAGCTGGTACGCAATCCTGATATTTTATATGAACTGGGCCAACGTAAAAAGCAACAAATTTTGATCGGGTTTGCGGCGGAAACCCAAAATGTTTTGGAATATGCCAAGGGCAAATTGGTCAAGAAAAATTTGGATATGTTGGTGGCCAATAATGTAGCTTCCCCCGGCGCCGGTTTCCAGACGGAGACTAACATCGTAACGTTTGTCTATCGTGACGGCAGTCACGAATCTTTGGATATCATGACTAAAGACCGGGTAGCGGAAGAGATCATTAAACGGGCGGCGGAATTGACGAACGCTTGCAAAAAATAGCATAATATCATAAAATAATAACTGTACTCATCCAGAGTGGTGGAGGGACTCGGCCCGCAGAAGCCACAGCAACCGGTTCAATTCGGTGCTACATCCGACAGGCAACTGGAAGATGAGGGAAATCCCTCACGGAGGGATTTTTTTATGCAAAGGGAGCGAATATTTTGGCAGAAAGAGAATTTTTTACTTCGGAATCGGTAACGGAAGGACATCCGGATAAAATTGCCGATCAAATCTCAGACAGCATTTTGGACGCAATTTTAGCACAGGACCCGGACGGACGTGTTGCCTGCGAAACAGTAGTCAGCACCGGGTTAGTACATGTTGTCGGTGAAATTTCGACATCTTGCGATATTGATATCAATAAAATTATTCGTGAAACGATTCGACGCATCGGTTATGATCGTGCGAAATACGGATTTGATGCGGATACTTGCGGGGTGTTGGTGTCGATTGATGAACAGTCGCAAGATATCGCTATCGGTGTAGACAGCTCGTTGGAAGCAAAAGAAAAAAGTGAAGACAGCTTTGACGAAATCGGCGCCGGGGACCAAGGTCTGATGTTCGGCTATGCAGTTCGTGAAACGCCTGAATTGATGCCGTTGCCGATCTCGTTAGCACATCGTTTGGCGCGACGTTTGACGGAAGTTCGCAAGGACGGTATTTTGCCGTATTTGCGTCCGGACGGTAAAACGCAAGTAACCGTAGAATATGTGGATGGTAAGCCGGTACATATTGATACAATCGTTATCTCGACACAGCATAGCCTTGAAATAAAGACAGCAGAATTACGTAACGATATTATCGAGCAGGTCATCAAGCCTATTTTGCCGGATACTTTATATGACAATAAAACGAAGCTCTATATTAATCCCACAGGGCGCTTTGTTATTGGCGGTCCGCAAGGGGATGCCGGCTTGACCGGTCGTAAAATTATTGTGGATACCTATGGCGGGATGGCTCGTCACGGCGGCGGTGCATTTTCCGGTAAAGATCCGACAAAGGTGGATCGCTCAGCTGCCTATGCAGCACGCTATGTGGCGAAAAACATTGTTGCGTCGGGAATTGCAGATCGGTGCGAAATTCAGTTGGCATATGCGATCGGCGTAGCACACCCGGTATCGATTTTAGTTAACACCTTCGGCACGGGTAAGGTTCCCAATGAGAAAATTACGGATCTGGTTCGTACTCATTTTGATTTACGCCCGGCAGCGATCATTCGTAACCTCGATTTACAACGACCGATTTATGCACAGATAGCGGCGTACGGCCATTTCGGCAGAACGGATATTGATTTACCCTGGGAACAAACCGATAAAGCAGATGAATTGCGCAAAGATGCAGGATTATAAGAAGACGGTACATGCCGTCTTCTTTTTCACATAGGAGAAGCTATGACGGTAGCGGAAATTATCATTAATCGACCGACTAAACATTTGCAAAAATGTTTTTCATATCGTATTCCTACTCACATGGAATACATTACCCCCGGTTGGCGAGTGATCATCCCATGGGGAAACGGTCACGAAGAGGGTATCGTTTGGGAGACTCGACCGGAAACATCGGAGGATGCAACGCTCGATCTAAAAAGTGTTTTTGCGACAATAGGAGATACTGCTTGGTTTACATCGGAAATGCTGGCACTTGCAGAATGGATTGCAAGCTACTATGTATGTCCTTTGATCGAAGCATTGCGTTTGTTTTTAGTGGATAAAAAAACAGTCAAAAGCCAAACTCGCTATACTTTGACGATATCAGGGCAAAAAAAAATAGCACTTGAGAATATTCCTGCAAACCATCAAAAACCTCTGAAGAACTATTTTCCCAATATGCTGGAGGCGCTTGCCAATGGCTGGATCAAAGGTGAACTAAAACGGCTGAGTGATTCACGATTTGCGAGTGAAGTCGTTTGGGACGCAGCCATTGATCCCGCACTATCGCAACTTATGCGTACTCCTCGTCAGCAGGAGTTGGTTCTCTTTTTAACAGAGCATCCTGAGCAAACATCGGAAGAATTAAATGCCGCGGGATTTTCTGCCGCATTACGCAAATCGGCACTCAGCAATGGATATATAAGTACTCACGAAAAGTGTAACACTCATGCCGTTATTCGGGATCATTTGCCCTCACTTACATCGTCACAAGAGCAAGCGTTGGCAAACGTCACGTCAGCGCTAAACGAAAAACGGCACGAAACGTTTTTGCTACATGGAGTGACGGCCAGCGGCAAAACGGAAATATACTTGCGCGCTACCGCTAACGCCGTAGAGAAAGGCAAAAATGTCTTGGTGTTGGTGCCAGAAATTTCGTTAACAGATCAATTGGTTCGTCGATTTACGGCACGCTTTGGAGCGGAAAAAATATTTTGCCAACACAGCGGCCTGATGGAGCGGGAACGCTTTGATAACTGGAGGCGTGTGCGCGCGGGCCGGGGAAATATTGTGATCGGACCTCGTTCTGCCATATTTATGCCGGCAGAAGAAATCGGCCTTATTGTTATCGATGAAGAATACGATGCCAGCTACAAACAAAGTGAGCAGACACGGTATCATGCCAGACGTGTGGCGGAGTGGCGTGCACGTTGGCATCATTGTCCGCTCGTTTTAGGCGCGGCAACACCTTCGATGGAAAGTTATTATCGCGCTGAAAATGGTGAAATCACTACACTATTGCTCCCGGAACGTATCGGCGGTGTATCCTTACCGAAAATGCATATTGTCGATATGCGCAGCGAGCTGGAGGCGGGGAATCGTTCCATTCTTTCACGGGAATTGTATCAGACGATGCAAACGATGCTTTCGCAGGGACGTCAAATTATTTTGCTTTTAAACCGACGCGGCTATGCCACTCATGTTTCCTGTCGGACATGCGGTTATGTTTTAACCTGTCCTCATTGCGACTTGCCTTATACTTACCATTTACCAACCCATACTTTACAATGCCATCGTTGCGGCGGTGAAAGGGAGATGCCCACAAGCTGTCCGAATTGTGCCAGTAAAGCGATTAAATATTTTGGACTCGGCACGCAACGCGCGCAAAAAGTGGTAGCGGAAGCATTTCCCCGGGCGAAAGTCCTGCGTTTGGATACGGATAATGCAGGGAATGCAAGGCGGCGCGCAGAAATTTTAGATGCCTTTGCGCAGGGGAAAGCCGATATTTTGTTGGGGACGCAGCTGGTGGCAAAAGGCCATGATATTCCTAATGTCGGCTGTGTCGGAATTTTAAGCATCGATGCATTGTTAAATCGCCCGCAATATAATGCGGCGGAACAGGTATTTCAATTGGTTGTGCAAGCAGCCGGACGCGCAGGACGTAAAGACGGTGAGGGGCGCGTCATTGTGCAAACATACCATCCGGGGCATTATGCATTGCAGGCGGCCTGCACTAATGAATGGCAGAATTTTTATACCGAAGAACTTGAACTGCGCGAGTATTTGCACTACCCGCCGTATTTTGAACGCGCTAAAATCAGCGCTTTTGCGGAGAGTCAAGAAAAAGCGCAAAGTCATTTACAAGTGCTATTTGATGATCTTGTAAAAATCCTTGCAGGAAAAGTGGTAGAAGTGGAATATACGGATATTTATCCTGACTATCAGGCTAAATTACGTGGCCGGTTTTATATGTCGTTTCAAATCGCAGCCAAAAATCTTGACGTGGTTAGAGAGCATATGAAGCAAAGCGCTCTATGGCAAGTAAATGGTATAATAATAGATATGGAAATGAGTTAATATACAAAAGAGGTGACACGATTGGCAGTCCGTAAAATTGTGTTAGCGGGCGCGCCCGTGCTGAAAACAAAGGCGCAACCCGTTACAAAAATGACAAAATCGATTAAAACTTTGCTGAAAGATATGAAAGATACGTTATATGATGCCAACGGCGTGGGCCTTGCAGCACCACAAGTCGGTGAATCCTTACGGATCTTTGTGATTGATGACGGCAACGGTTATGTGGAATATATTAACCCGGAAATTATTACTTTATCTGATGAAAAAGAAGAAATGACGGAAGGTTGCTTGAGTGTTCCCGGTTTTGTGGGAGTGGTCGAGCGCTCTACCGGCGTTACCGTACGATATGAAGATCGAAATGGGCGTACGCATGAGGTAAGCGCAACGGGGCTGTTGGCGCAGGCTATCCAACATGAAAATGACCATATTGATGGTACTCTTTACATCGAACGTGCGAAAAATTTATATAAAGAAAATGAAGGAACGATCGAATGAGAGTTGTCTTCATGGGGACACCGCAATTTGCTGTACCCTGTCTGGAGTCGATGCTAACAAATCCGAACGCGGAGATTGTCGGCGTATATACCCAACCGGACCGGGTCAATCGTCGCGGTAAAAAAATGAGCTTTTCACCGGTGAAAGAATGTGCCCTTGCGCATGATTTGCCGTTGTATCAGCCGGCAACACTACGCGATGCCGACGCGCAAAAAGAATTACAGGAGCTTGCACCGGAACTTTTAATCGTAGTGGCTTATGGTCAAATTCTCCCGGCGAAAGTTCTTGAAATTCCGCGTCTTGGTGCGATCAATGTTCATGCATCATTATTACCTAAGTATCGCGGCGCAGCACCGATACAGTACAGTCTGCTCAATGGCGATGAGACGACCGGTGTCACTATTATGCATTTGGATGAAGGCATGGATACCGGTGATATCATTTTACAACGCAGTATTGATATTCCTACTGATTGGGAGTTTAATCAATTATCTGGGCGCTTATCTACACTCGGTGCAAAAGCCTTACAAGAGGTCTTGGCTGATGCGGATACAGCGATTAGCAATGCTACACAGCAAGCACACGATCGGGCCACATATACCGGGAAAATTGCTAAAGAATGGGGACGAATCCACTGGAGTAAAAATGCGCGCACCATTCATAATTTAGTGCGCGCATTGCATGCGAATCCGGGAACCTATACATTTTTCCGCGAAAAACGTTTGAAAATTCATCAGACCGCTCTGACAAAAACGCATGCGACGCTTTTACCGGGCGAATTATTGGTGGACGGTACGGATATTTTTGTCGGTACGGGTGAGGGGAGCTTGCAGCTTTTGAAAGTGCAGCCGGAAAGCAAACGGAATATGCAGACGGCTGAGTTTATTAATGGCTACCAAATAAAATCAGGTGAAGTCCTTGGCGAACAGACAGATTGACGAAACGTTACAAAATCGTAATCTCTACCTGCGCTTGACCTTGTTGACGTGGGTAACATTAGGCGCGATCGTTTTTGCGATTGCGTATTTATTGGCGCCCGGATTAACTTTGCTGCATCCTGTTTTGCCGAATCTTGCATACGTTTTGGCGGCCGCGGGCGTTATCTTCAGCGGCGGCCTGATTGCATGCATCGGCGTGGCGTTGGAGACTCATCACGAATTGCCCTTGGGAATTTTGCGTAGCGCCAGTAAAGCGGTATATATGTTTTTACCGTATTGCATTTTGTGGGGCAAAGTATTCCGTATTCCGAAAGAACATGTCGCCCAGTCGTTGGTAGATTTAATTAATACGTTGTCAGAGCGTTATTTGCCCCAACTCAAGCCGGAAGATATTATGCTGCTGACACCGCATTGCTTGCAAAATGATACTTGTCCGATTAAAGTAACGCGCGATGCGTTTGCCTGTCGTGAATGCGGGCGTTGTCCGGTGGGAGGGCTGGTTCATCTTGCCAAAACATATGGAGTTTCCTTATATATCGCCACCGGAGGAACCTTTGCGCGTCTTTTAGTAAAAAAACATCGTCCTAAAGCGATTATTGCGATCGCTTGTGAACGGGATCTGGTTTTGGGAATGAGGGATGTTTTTCCGATTTTAGTTTTCGGAGTTTTAAATAGTCGTCCCTATGGTCCCTGTTTCAATACCCAAGTGGATCTGCAAAAAGTAGATAAAGTATTAGCCCATTTGTTAGGAGAAAAGAAGTCTGTTGAAAACTGCTCGAGAAATAGCGCTCGTCGTCTTGCGTAAGGTGCTTGTGGAAGAGGCTTATGCAAATATTGCCTTGCAACAAGTACTTACCACATGGCCTGCTGAAGATCGCGAACGCCGGTTTGCCACCGAAATTATTTACGGTGTAATTCGTAAGAAAAATTATTTGGAATGGATATTAGGCCGTTTAAGTCGCCAGCCGTTGGCAAAATTGGATGCGGATGTACGACTCATTTTGTTGTGCGCATTATATCAAATTATTTTTCTAAACAGTGTACCTGCGCGCGCGGCCATTAACGAAGCCGTCGAGATGACGAAAAAAGTATCGCATCGTGGCAGTGCAGGTTTTGTAAACGGTTGCTTACGCAGCTATTTACGCAAGCAGGAAGAGTTTAACATTCCGCAACGGACAAATGATCCTATTACCTATTTAAGTCTTACATATTGTCAGCCTAAGTGGTTTGCTCAATGGGCTGTTCGCACATGGGGCATGGAGCGCACAGAAGAGCTGTTTGCTTATTTTATGCAGCCGGCGCCACTCACTGTGCGTGTGAATACGCTTCTGGAAACTCGGGATGAGGTTATACGAAATTTAACATCTCGCGGTGTAGACGTAGTAAAACTTGCCGTTCCTGAAGGACTTTCCATTAGCAGGGGAGGGATTGCCGCCATTCGTGAAGAGCTGCAAAGCGGAATTTTATATGTCCAGGATGAAGCGGCTATGTGGGTGGCACATGCGGTTTCTCCACAACCGGGTGAAACCATATTGGATTTATGTGCAGCGCCCGGCGGCAAAACCACTCACTTAGCACAAATCATGGAAAATCAGGGAGAAGTTATTGCCTGTGATTTATATTCTCACAAACAACAGCTGATTTGGGATAATTGTAAGCGGTTGGGCGTAACTATCGTTTCTGCAGTGGTGCAGGACGCCACTAAAGAAAATCCGGATTGGCAAAAAAAATTTGATAAAGTACTCGTTGATGCCCCTTGTTCCGGATTAGGAGTTATCGGACGTCGCCCGGATCTTAAATGGCGACGTACGTCAAAGGAATTAAAAGACTTTCCGCTCTTGCAGCAGGCAATCGTAGAACGTGCCGTTACGTATTTAAAACCGGGCGGTCGCTTAGTGTACAGTACCTGTACACTGAATCCGGAAGAGAATGAAGGCGTAAGAGAAAGAATTTCACAAGCACACTCCCAATTGCAGCCGTGCACTATTTCGCTGGAAAATACGATCAATACAGATGAGTATAGATTTTGGCCGCCGGAATCGAAAACAGACGGTTTTTATATTTGCGCTTGGGAAAACAAAATATGAAACAAAATATTTGGGGTAAAAACCTCCCGGAATTACGGACTTTAATGAAGGAACTTGGCGCTCCCGGATACCGCAGTCAGCAGTTGTTCGATTATATGTATAAGCGTGGTATTTTACATTTTGACGAAATGGCGCAATTGCCGAAAGCATTGCGCAACAAACTGATAGAATCGTGGGTCATCGATTTTCCGACCATTGTGCGTGAACAACGGAGCAGCGACCGGAAAACCGCCAAACTGTTGCTGCGTTATAGCGATAACTCATTGATTGAAACAGTACTGATGAACCAGCCGTACGGTTATTCCGTATGCATTTCCACACAGGTAGGGTGCGCGGTCGGCTGTACATTCTGTGCCTCCGGTTTAACCGGTTTGCAACGTAATTTAACGGCCGCAGAGATGTTGGCACAGATTTATTTGTGGCAATTTCTCTATGATATCAAAATTCACTCTTTCGTGTTGATGGGCTCCGGAGAACCTTTGCAAAATTATGACAACGTACTTTCTTTCATGAAAATGTGCCATGATTTTGAAGGATTAACGATAAGTTATCGAAATATGACGCTATCGACGTCAGGTATTACACCTAAAATTTATGATTTGGCTAAAGAAAAATTGCCGATTACATTAGCGCTTTCGTTACATGCACCGAACGATACAATCCGCAATCAAATCATGCCGATCAGTAAATGGTATCCCTTGCCGGAACTATTGGAGTCGTTACAATTTTATACCCAAACCACTCGCCGGCGCGTGACTTGTGAATATATTCTTTTGGCAGGAGTCAATGATCAGCCGGAACATGTCGCCGAGTTGGCGCAAATGATTCGTCCGTTGCGCGCGCATGTAAATTTGATTCCATTAAATGAGAGCCCGGGAATTCCTTACCGACGACCAGAAATGAAACATTCACAGGAATTTTGTGAACAGTTGCAAAAGCAGGGAATAGCCGCTACCATCCGTAAAGAGATGGGAACAGAAATTCAAGCCGCCTGTGGTCAACTCAAAATGAAATTTGTTAGGGATAATGCCTAGTTTGACGCTGTATTTGATAGATGATACGATATTCATATATTGATTAAATTTACTGTTAAGGTGGTTTCATGAAAAGTTTTGGTATCACCAAACGTGGTCTTGTGCGTCCTACCAATGAAGACGCTTTCCGCATCGTTTTGCCATCGCTTTTTATTGTGGCGGACGGAATGGGGGGACACGTTGCCGGTGAGATCGCAAGCCACATAGCCATTGAACGTGTATCGGATTATGTGAGCGGTGAACGTTCGGAGCTTTGGAACGAAGTCACATTAAAAGATGCTGTCAATCAAGCAAATATCGTTATCCGTGAACGTGTTAACAACGAGCCGGATCTGGCCGGTATGGGGACAACGCTTTTAGTCGCGCGTGTCGAAGAAGATTTATTCTTTTGGGCGCATGTCGGAGATAGCCGAATTTATCGCTACTATCGTGGGCAATTAACCCAGATTACAGTAGATCATTCCTTGGTTACCGAAATGGTTCACGAAGGTACATTAACTGAGGAACAGGCGAAATTTCATCCGTCGCGTAATGTAATTACCCGTTCCGTCGGTACAACGGATACTTTGGAAGTCGACACGGGTCGATTGACGCTGCAACCGGAAGAAATGATTATGATGTGCACTGACGGTGTTTATAATATGGTTTCGGACGCAAAATTACGTGATATTTTAATTACGAATGAAAATGCGCCGGAAGCGTGTGCTCGCTCGATAATGCGTGAAGTATATCTCGGCGGGGCCAAAGATAACGCAACCGTGCTCGTAATCAGCAATACGTAAGAGAAAGTGATGGTGTAAAATAATATGATTGGACGGCTTTTAGACAATCGTTACCAGCTGACTGAAAAAATTGGCAGCGGTGGTATGGCTGATGTCTACCGTGCCCAAGACGTGCTACTGGATCGTGTCGTTGCCGTAAAAATACTGCACAGCAACTTTTCCACTGATAACGATTTTGTCGTACGATTCCGAAGAGAAGCGCAAGCGGCTGCAAAATTGTCGCACCCCAATATCGTCAATATTTACGATGTCGGCAAAGACAATGAAGTATATTATATCGTCATGGAATACGTCGGCGGTGAAACGTTAAAAGACTATATTGCGCGTCAGGGGAGACTTTCCAATGAAGCGGCTGTCCGGATTGCGATAGAAATTGCAGAAGCATTGGAACATGCACATGCTAACGGCATCATTCACTGCGATATTAAACCGCATAATATTTTGGTTACCAAAACCGGCCGGATTAAGGTGGCAGATTTCGGTATTGCCCGTGCGATCAATACAGTTACGATTGCCAATAAGCAATCCGTGCTCGGTTCCGTACATTATTTTTCGCCGGAACAGGCCAGTGGGGATCCGTTGACACCACAAACGGATATGTATTCTTTGGGCATCGTGCTGTATGAAATGCTCACAGGACATCTTCCTTTTGAGGGGGAAACCGCTGTCAGTATTGCTTTAAAGCATATGCAGGAAGATATTCCGAAACCGGTAAAATACAATCCAACCATTTCACCAATGTTGGAAGACTGCGTCATGAAAGCGCTACAAAAAGATCCGCATAAACGGTTCAGCGATATTTCGGAAATGATTGCAGAATTACGTTTAGCGCAGGGTTTAGTAACACCCAAAAACACAGCAACCGGTCGACATGATTTTTCTACCGGTCAATTTCCGCGTACCCGGCCGATTCCTAAGAAGGATCTGGAACCGAAAGAAAGTATGTTGACGCCGATTTTATCTTGGCCGGTTCGATGGATTGTTTTGGGCATTGCCGGACTATTCTTATTGGCATCGGGCATTGCTTTTTGGATGTTTGGCGATTTTTGGAGCCCGGACTCAATAACATTGCCGAATGTGGTAGGGCAACAGGTAGAAGTGGCACAAAAAACGTTGACTAGCAAAAAACTAAATGTTCGTATCAGCGAAATTGCGAGTGAAGATGTCCCCATCGGTCAAGTCATTTCGCAAACGCCGAGCGCAGGAATGGAAGTAAAAACGCATCGTATTATTCATCTGACAGTCAGCAAAGGCGGGAGCAATATTTTAATTCCCGACTTAACAGGCTTAACGATTGAGCAGGCTACTGCCAAGCTGAACAGCATTCACTTGCGACTTGGCAAAATTGAAGAGAGGGAAGATAGCAGTCGACCCTTAGATACTATCATCGGACAGTCACCGCTGGCCCCGAATAAAGTGGAAGCGGACACCAGTGTAAATGTAGTTGTCAATAAAAAAGATATGGTCAGCCGTGCAACAACACCGGGGGTTGTTGGCAAAACATGGCAGGAAGCAAAGCAAATCTTAGCCCAGGCAGATTTGACCGTCGGTTCTTTAACGCGCGGCGGGAAAACTGTCACTCCTGCGGATGGCGATTTGGTGACTGCGCAGAATCCATCGGCGGGCCAGGCCATTGTACGCGGCTCAAGCGTAGATTTATCATTTGATAAATCGGAAGATAAAAAGGCGAATGTCGGTATTCGTGTACCTAACGACGGAAAGTCGCATCATGTTGAAATTATTGTCACGGATGACACGGGTACGCATACCGTATTTTCCGCCAATGAAAAAGCAGGAGCTACTATTAATCAGCGAGTTACAGGCAGCGGACAGGTACGGGTTCAAGTGTTGATTGATAACGCTATCGTGCAAGATCAAGAGCTCTAATGGAACAAAAAGGAATTGTGACACGCAATCAGAACGGTTATTTTACAGTTTCTGATTCTCACGGACATGAATACACCTGCAAAAGCCGGGGGCGACTAAAACTGGAATCTTCCGGCATTTTGGTAGGTGATTATGTAAGCATTGATGTGCTTACGGAAACAACCGGTATGATTATTTCCGTACATCCGCGCAAGACGACGTTACAGCGTCCGCATGTTGCCAATGTCACACATTTGATTGCCGTGATGGCAGTAGCACAGCCTGAACCGAATTTGTTTTTACTCGACCGCATTTTAATGATGGCGGAAAAGCAAGGTTTGGATCCGTTAATATGTTGGACAAAAGTGGATTTAGATCACGTAAAAGCGAAACGTCTGACAGCGGACTATGCTAATGTTCCCTACATTACTTTGCAATCCGGTTATGATCAGCCGGTACGCGAACCGTTACTAGCGATCCTACAGGGACACATCAGCGTCTGCTGCGGTCCGTCGGGTGTGGGAAAGTCTACTTTAATCAATCATTTGGCGCAAACAGACACCCTGCGCACGCAAAGTGTCAGTTCAAAAATTGGTCGCGGACGTAATACTACTCGTCATGCCAAGTTGCTGCGACTGGCGCCGGATACATTCATTATGGATACGCCGGGGTTTGCGTCGCTTTCCTACTTACCGCGTGAAGTGACTGATATTGCTGCACGTTTTCGTGATTTTGTGCCCTACTTAGGTCAATGCCGATTTGATGATTGCCGCCATTTAAAAGAGCCGCACTGTGCTGTCAAAGGGGCGGTAGAAAGCGGTGCTATTTTACAAAGTCGCTATGACTCCTACCAAGCGTTGGCAGAAGAGTGGCTGGAAAAAGAGAGAGGCAGATATCGATGATAAAAATTGCACCATCCTTACTTTCTGCAGATTTTTCTCGCTTGCAGGAAGAGTTGAAAATGCTAACGCAAGCGGGCGCCGATATTGTCCATTTGGATATTATGGACGGCCATTTTGTTCCGAATCTGACATTTGGTCCACCGGTGATCAAAGCGCTACGGCCCCACAGCGATTTAGTGTTTGATGCCCATTTAATGGTCGAACAACCGAGTGATTATATTGAACCACTACATGAGGCCGGCTGTGATATGGTATCTTTTCATTATGAAACAGAACCACATGCGGATCGCGTAGTGCAGCTGATCAAAAAGTACGACATGCAAGCCGGTATGGTATTAAATCCGTCTACTCCTGTAGAGGTATTGCAAGATATTTTGCCGGCGCTTGATTTTGTGTTGTTGATGAGCGTCAATCCGGGATTTGGCGGCCAAAAATTCATTCCTTATGTGACTGCCAAAGTAAAACGTTTAGCCGAACTAATTGAACGCACGAAGAGCTCCGCGTCGATTGAAATCGACGGCGGTGTAGGACCGCAAAATGCGGCTTCGTTGATCGCAGCGGGGGCAAATATTTTAGTCGCTGGCTCCGCTGTATTTAACAGTGCAGATCGTACCGAGATGATTCGTACATTACGTAATTCGCAATAACTTAATATGTCGTGTCTTTGAGGCAAGGTGAGGGTCAATTGACTCAATTCCTGACCGGCGGTAAAGTCCGCAAGCGCAAGCTGATTCGATGAAATTTCGAAACCGACAGTATAGTCTGGCTGGGAAAGGACAAAAAAGGACACTTTTACGTTGTCCTTTTTTCTTTATGGAGGCATATTATGCAAGCTGATATATCGACAGAAGATATTTTGTACATGGAGCGAGCGCTGCAACTCGCACAAATCGGGACAATAGCCGTACGGCCTAATCCGTTTGTCGGGGCGGTGGTTGTTAAAAACCATACGATTGTCGGGGAAGGATGGCATCAAAAAGCAGGCGGTCCGCACGCAGAAATCTGGGCATTGCAAGACGCAGGCGAAGCAGCGCGAGATGCTACTTTATATGTAACACTTGAACCGTGTTCACATTACGGAAAAACACCTCCATGTACTCAAGCGATCATAACGGCAGGTATCAAACGCGTGGTCTGTGCATGTTGTGATCCGTTTACAAAAGTCAACGGGAAGGGCATCAAGATATTAGAAGAGGCCGGTATAGAAGTAGTGTGCGGCGTTTGTGAAGAAAAAGCACGCAAAATTAACCGCGGCTTTTTTCGTAGCATTGAGCAAAAGCGACCGCAGGTGGTGGCGAAAATGGCGACGACGCTGGATGGCAAAACGGCTACAGTCACTGGAGAATCCCAATGGATTACCGGCAAAGAAGCGCGTCATGATGTGCAGCGTTTGCGTTCTCTTAGCGATGCCATCACGGTAGGTATTAATACCGTACTTGCCGATGATCCGCAGCTTACGGTGCGAGATTTTTCTCGTCCTAAACAACCGTGGCGTGTGATTTGGGACAAAACGGCACGATTACCGCTTACCGCCACGATAGTTACACAGTTGCCTGAACGAACAATTTTATTTTGCACACAGGAGGCTGCCCCAAATCGACTTGAGGCACTGCGTCAGCAGGGAGTCAATGTGGAATTATTATCCTGTAATGCCGAAGGCGAACCGGATATCCGAGCAGGTGTCAAATTACTCCTGGAAAAGTACGAGATTCAAACCGTTTTATTAGAAGGCGGCGCCACACTTATCGATGCGTTTTTACGAGCCGCACTTTTGGATGAAATTTATCTGTATATAGCGCCACTTATGTTCGGTGGAGCGATGGCTAAAGGGATTAGTGCCGGAGCTGGAATTGAGGCGTTGCAAAATGCGCCGCGATATACCTTAATAGATACCCAAATGTTCGCTGATGATATTCGCCTGCATTATGAAGTAAAGGAGTTCGGATGTTTACAGGTTTGATTGAACAAGTTGGCACGATACGGCGGCTGGAACGAAACGGTACCAGCTACTTGCTGACCATTGCGCATCTGCCGTGGGATGAGCCGCTTAAAGCAGGGGACAGCGTCGCTGTTAACGGCATTTGTCTGACGACAGTCGATGTGCAAGCACAGGCATTTAGTGCGACTGCCATGCCGGAAACAGTACAACATAGCGCGATGGCCAAGTGGCAATTGGGGATGCATGTTAATTTAGAACGGGCATTATCGGTAAACGGACGTTTACACGGTCACTTTGTTTCCGGGCATATTGACGGTATCGGCAAAGTCAGCCAAATTCGAAGGGATGAAATAGCGCACCGCATACGGGTTCAAGTGGAACCTGCACTATTACGGCATATTATTCCCAAAGGGTCGATTGCGCTTGACGGTATGAGTTTGACCATAACGGAAACCGGGAAAAATTACTTTGAGGTCTCTATTATTCCGCATACCTGGCAACAAACGAATACCCGAGAATATCAAAATGGCAGTATCGTAAATATTGAGACAGATGTACTGGGGAAATACATTGATCATCTGTTGAGAAGTCAAAAAAATACCGATGAAAACCTGCAAAAGATTTTAATACAAAACGGTTTTCTGGATTGAGGAGAGTAAGGTAAATGGATTCGATTCAACAGGCCTTAAATGATTTAAAAAGCGGTAAAATGATTATAGTGGTAGATGACGAGAAGCGGGAAAATGAAGGCGATCTGGTAATGGCTGCTCAATTTGCTACTACCGAGGCTATTAATTTTATGACGAAGGCCGCTCGAGGCATTATTTGCGTACCGATGAAGAGTAAAGATCTGGAGCGTTTGGAGATTCCTCAAATGGTTGAGGAAAATACGGACAACCATCAAACGGCTTTTACAGTTTCCGTTGATCATATTCATACCGGTACCGGCGTTTCGCCGCATGATCGCGCGCTCACTATTAAAGAACTTTTAAATCCTGCGGCCAAAGGCAACGATTTTCGCCGTCCGGGACACGTGTTTCCGCTTCGTGTTCGGGAAGGCGGTGTGTTTGTACGTTCTGGCCATACGGAAGCCTCCATTGACTTGATGGAGTTGGCTGATTTATATCCTGCCGCTGTGATTTGTGAAATCACGGCAGACGATGGAACGATGATGCGTCGTCCGGAATTGCAGCAATTTGCTAAAATACACGGGCTTACCATGATCAGCGTGGCGCAAATATATGAATACCGCAAGCAATCCGAGGAAATGGTACGTCGGGTAGCTACTGCAAAATTACCGACGGCATACGGTGAGTTTACCATTTATGTCTATGAAAACACATTGGATTCGTTTAACCACCTGGCCATCGTGAAAGGCGATATTAACGGCAAGGAGGATGTGTTAACCAGAATTCATTCGGAGTGTTTGACCGGGGACGTATTCGGTTCGTGCCGCTGTGATTGCGGCGAACAACTGCATGCGGCATTGCGTCAAATTGAGGCCGCAGGCGCTGGTGTCGTTATCTACATGCGTCAAGAGGGAAGGGGCATCGGTCTAGTCAATAAAATTCGTGCGTATAAATTGCAGGAAGAAGGCTTCGACACGGTGGAAGCTAATGAACAGCTTGGCTTTCCTGCCGACTTGCGTGAATATTCGCTCAGTGCACGCATTTTAAAAGATCTCGGCGTGAAAAGCATTCGGTTGTTGACCAATAATCCCGCCAAAATCGATAATTTAGAAAAAAATGGGGTTACCGTTACTGCACGAGAATCGATTGTTATTCCGCCCAATGATTTTGATCGCGAATATTTAAAAACCAAAGAAGATAAAATGGGGCACATTTTTTAACGAGGTGACATATGAAAACATACAACGGAAACTTGATTGCTGACGATTTAAAAATGGCGATTGTTGTCGGTCGTTTTAATGATTTTATTACAAATCGACTCTTAAGCGGGGCATTGGATGCACTGAAACGGCACGGCATGAAAGAGGAAAACATTACAATTGCGTACTGCCCGGGGGCGTTTGAATTACCGCTCGTAGCTAAAAAATTTGTTGCTAAAGAGGACGTAGATGCGGTTATTTGCTTAGGGGCTGTGTTACGAGGAGCTACGTCGCATTACGATCTGGTATGCAATGAAGCGGCCAAAGGTATCGCCGCCACTTCGCTTGCTTCGGGAAAACCGATTCTTTTCGGTTTGGTAACTGCTGATACTTTGGAGCAGGCGATTGAACGGGCTGGAACTAAAAGCGGCAACAAAGGCTTTGATGCCGCTATGTCGGCCGTGGAAATGTGCAATTTATTGAAGGAGATATGACATGTGGAAAGATAGTATTAAACATTATCTGGCCCATGAAGGTTTAAAAATCTCGGTGGCGTATACGACCTCTGCTGTCGCGCGCGCACGAGCATTGCATGATCTTTCTCCTGTAGCTACGGCTGCATTAGGACGCGCGATGACGGGTGCATTGCTACTCGCAACTGATTTTAAAAACCAGGAAGGCGTAAGTATTCGTTTCGACGGCGACGGACCGCTGGGCAAAGTATTTGTCGATGCCTATGAGACTAACCGTGTTCGCGGCTACGTGGAGAACGGACAGGTCGATTTGTCGCTTAACGAGCACGGAAAATTAGATGTCGGGCAAGCTGTCGGTCAGGGCATGCTGTATGTCACAAGATACTCTCTCTTGCGGCAGCCTTATCAAAGCGCTATTGAAATTCACTCGGGTGAAATCGCGGAAGACCTGGCTTATTATCTAACACTTTCGGAGCAGATCCCTTCGGCGGTAAGTCTCGGCGTGATGGTAAGTGGCGATGTACAGGTATTAGCCGCCGGAGGCATTTTGGTAGAGGCAATGCCGGATCGTGATGAGGAAGCATTGCAGCAAATAGAAGCCAATTTGGTAAAGCTGGGACCAATTACCAATGCGATGCGTACGCATACGGAAGAAGAAATTATTGAAATTCTCTCCCATGGTTTACATGTAGATTTACTGGCAGAAAAACCAGTGCTTTGGGAATGTACCTGTTCGTCCGAAAAATTTCTTACAGCGTTAAAGACAATTCCGAAAGAAGATCAGGAAGCTTTGCTGCAGGAAGATAAAACGGAATTGGTCTGTCACTACTGCGAACGAAAATATGTTTTTACCAAAGATGAATTAGCAGCTGCCTTTGCTGAAAAGGAGGGGCCTAATGCGTAAACTGGCTATTATTGGAGGGACGGGAGTATATGACCCCGCGTTTCTCAATAATACGAAAACAACGTCCATCAAGACACCTTATGGGGATGCCGTTTATACATCCGGTACTTTTATGGATAAAGAAATTATTTTCATGACTCGTCATGGTGCCAATCACACGATTCCGCCTCATAAAATCAATTATCGTGCCAATATTTATGCTTTGAAAATGCTTGATGTTGTTGCCATTGTAGCGACTACCGCCGTCGGTTCACTCAATCCGGACATGAAGCCGGGTGAAATGGTACTGGTCGATCAATTGCTCGATTTTACCAAGTCGCGTGAACACACCTTTTATGACGGTTCTCCTTTGCCGGTAGCGCATGTGGATTTGACGGAACCTTACTGCGGCACATTACGTAAAATAGTTGCAGAAGCCGCCAAGAAAGAAAAGTTGCCGTTACATGAAAAAGGGACCTATGTATGTACAGAAGGTCCGCGTTTTGAAACCGCCGGCGAAATTAAAATGTATGCGCAGCTCGGAGGTGATGTCGTAGGTATGACCAATGCACCCGAATGCCCATTAGCTCGGGAAGCGGAGATCGCATATACTACCATATCGCTCGTTACCAACTTTGCCGCCGGTATTTCTCCACAAAATCTCACACATAGTGAAGTGGTAGAGGCTATGGAAAAAAATAGCGAGCAACTGAAAAAACTCCTGCGATCCGTCATGACGACATTTGACCCTGCATTTGATAGTCCGGCATTGCATGCCATGGCAGAATACGGTGGCTTTAAAGTAGAGCAGGGAATTAAGTTATGAGACACTTATATTGGGAAAATGGCGCACTCATCTTACTTGATCAGCGACGTTTACCCACTGAAGAAGTGTATATCACCTGCAGAAAGGCAGCCGATGTCACTCATGCGATAGCTACCTTGGCTGTACGTGGAGCGCCGGCCATAGGTGTCGCTGCGGCGTATGCTTGCGTCTTGGCATTTGCCGAAAGCGCAACGTCAGGAAACAGCATCCCACAACAATCTACCTTTAATGCTGCCACCGAAGCTTTACGGGAAGCGCGACCGACGGCTGTCAATTTAGCCTGGGCTGTGGATTTGCAGCGTGAGATATACGCTACACTGCTTGCACAAAATGCGTCATATGACGCAGCTTACCAAGCATTACTTTTGCAAGCGCAAAAAGTGGATAGCGATGACCTTGCACAAAATAAAGAGATGGCTAAGCACGGCGCTGCACTTTTTGATCGACCGGTAACGATTCTTACTCACTGCAATGCGGGAGCACTTGCTACAGGAGGTATCGGAACTGCGTTGGGAGTTATCCGTGAATTGCATCTCCAAAAAAAATTAATCACGGTCTATATGGATGAAACACGCCCGCTGCTTCAGGGAGCTCGTCTGACGGCGTATGAATTAACGAAAGATAACATTCCCTGCACGTTAATTTGTGACAATATGGCCGCAAGCGCTATTTTAAACAAAAAAATAGATGCCATAATCGTCGGTGCGGATCGTATTACCATGCATGGTGATGTTGCTAACAAGATCGGAACTTACGGTTTGGCTGTGTTGGCGTATTATCACAATATTCCATTTTACGTAGCAGCGCCGAGCTCGACATTTGACTTTACGCTTAAGGACGGTTCACAGATTCCCATTGAAGAGCGTGCTGCCGAAGAGGTGCGCCAATTTCAAGGGGTTTGCAGTGCGCCGCAAAATGTTGCCGTTTGGAATCCCGCATTTGATGTAACTCCCGCTGAATTGGTGACGGGAATAATTACAGAAAAAGGTGTGTTAACCGCACCATATAAGCAGGCAATCACCAAATTAAAAGAGAAGGTGAAACAATGAATTCTATCATCCGAGATTTATCTCTGGCCGCGGAAGGCGAAAAAAGAATTGATTGGGTACAAAGATATATGCCGGTGCTGCAGGAAATTCGGCGAGATTTAACAAAGCGGCAAGCATTTGCAGGTAAAACCATAGTTATGTCGATTCACTTGGAGGCAAAAACGGCATTTTTGGCGACGGTTTTACAGGAAGCCGGAGCCAAGGTCATTGTCACCGGCAGCAATCCGCTTTCTACGCAGGATCCGATTGCCGCCGCTTTGGTTAAACGAGGTCTTACCGTATATGCTACGCACGGTTGTACCGATGAAGAATATACACAATACTTAAACCACGCTCTGGACCACAAGCCGCATCTGATTTTAGATGACGGCGGTGATGTGACGGCGCTTGTTCTGGATAGTCGTAAAGATGCGCAGGAGCGCCTCTTGGGCGGTTCCGAAGAAACGACTACCGGTGTACAGCGTTTGCGCGTATGGGATAAGGAAAAGAAACTGCAATTCCCGATGGTTGCTGTCAATGATTCACTGTGTAAATATCTTTTTGATAATCGCTACGGTACCGGGCAATCCGCTTGGGACGGTATTGTTCGGACGACTAATTTGACGATTGCCGGACGCAATGTGGTAGTTGCGGGGTATGGCTGGTGCGGTAAAGGCGTTGCCATGCGCGCCAAAGGATTAGGAGCACATGTTTATATCACGGAAATTGATCCTATCAAAGCGATCGAAGCGGTATTTGACGGTTTTACGGTGTTACCGATGGAAAAAGCGGCTCGTCTCGGTGATATTTTTGTCACGGTAACGGGGTGTAAGGATGTCATCACTAAAGCCCATTATCCGTTAATGAAAGATGGGGCCATTCTATGTAATGCAGGCCACTTTGACGTGGAAGTAAATGTGCGTGAACTCAGTGAAATTGCTGACAAAGAATTCGAGGCCCGACAAAATATTAAAGGCTATACATTGGCCAATGGAAATACTCTCTTCGTTTTGGCCGAGGGGAGACTGGTCAATTTGGCGGCAGGGGATGGACATCCCGCTGAAATCATGGACTTGTCCTTTGCGTTGCAAGCGTTGGCGTTAGATTATGTACAGACAAATGCGGAATGGCTTTCGCCGAAAGTATATGTCATGCCAAAAGCTATCGATGAAAAGGTCGCACGGATTAAATTAGCGGCGATGCATTATGCCATTGATACATTGACATCTGAACAATATGCTTACTTATATGAGGAAGGAAGTGCCGAATGAGCACATTAATTCAGCATGTGGACCTTTGGACACCGCAGGAAATAAAAATCGACGTTGATATTTTGGTAAGCGACCAACGAATTCAAAAAATCGGGAAAAATCTTGAATGTGAGGATGTTGACAATAAAATAAATGGCAAGAGAATGCTGGCCATGCCGGGCTTAATTAACAGTCATACCCATGTCGCAATGACATTATTTCGCAGCTATGCCGATGATGTTGCCTTAATGGATTGGCTCGAAAACCACATTTGGCCGGCGGAAGCAAAATTGAACGATGAAGTTGTTTACTGGGGTTCACAGTTGGCTTTTGCGGAAATGATTCGGGGCGGCACCACCGCGTTTTGTGATATGTATATGCACATGCCTCAGGTGGCTAAAGCGGCTGTTGATGTCGGCATGCGCGGTAATATTGCACGTGGCTTGGCGGGAACTTCTCCCAATGGAGAGGAAGCGCTGCAGGAAAATGTGGCGCTTTTCCATGAATGGCATCAAGCAGAAAACGGCTTAATTCGTGTAATGCTTGGACCGCATGCGCCATATACCTGTCCGGCAAAATATTTGGAAAAAGTCATTGATGCCGCCGGTAAAGACAATATCGAAATCCATATTCACTTATCCGAAACGCAAGGGGAGGTCGAAACCTGCCGAGAAAAACACGGGCTCAGTCCGATTGCTTATATGGAACAACTCGGTCTGTTTACTCAACCGACCTTAGCCGCACATTGCGTACACGTAGACGCTGACGATATTGCTATTATAGCGGAGCATAATGTAAGGGTTGCACATAATCCGCGCAGTAATTTGAAACTGGCTTCAGGCGTAGCACCGATTCCTCAGATGCTTGCTGCGAATGTAACCGTCGGTTTGGCTACAGACGGTGCATCGAGCAACAATAAGCTTGATATGTGGGAAGAAATGCAGACAGCCGCATTAATTCATAAAGGTGTATCCTACGATCCTACCGCTATTCCGGCACAAACCGCGGTGGAATTGGCTACATTAGGGGGCGCCCATGCACTTGGATATAGCGATCTCGGCGAATTGAAAGAAGGCAATTTAGCCGATATCATCTTAATCGACCGCAGCGGCTTCCATTGGCAACCGCAGTATAATGTTACGTCATTGCTTGCCTATGCGGCACAATCGTCGGATGTGGATACCGTTATGATCAACGGCAAGCTTGTTATGCAACATCGCCAACTGCTTACCATTGATGAAGAGCGTTTGCGCACTGAAATTACAAAAGCACAGGAGTACTTTAGCAACTTGTCATAAGCAATAAAATGTGATAGTCTATAATAAATAACGATAATTTAACATTATCGTTATTTATTATAGACCTTTTTAGGTGGTGTATTATGGCTAAACACTTCTATTTACGGGATAATCAACGCATTCAGAACAATTCTTTGCTTTCTTCCGGAAGTAAGGAATTATTTACGTTGGAAAAGTCGCACTCGACAATTGATGCCTATGAATCAGATTGGTCGGACTTCTGTGATTGGTGCAGTTATCGTGGCATTCACTATTTCCCTGCGACTCCTGAGACGATTGTCAATTATATACATGATTTATCCGCTTATGCGAAAGCGAATACCATCGCCCGCCGTGTAAGCGCTCTATCGGAAAATTTTACGGCAGGCGGTTTGATTAAAGATAATCCCTGCCTATCTCCGTTAGTAAAGGCCGCGATGAAAGGTATTCGCCGTAAAATCGGTACGTATCAGCAAGGTAAATCACCGCTTTTAAAAGAAGATTTGGAAGCTATCGTGCAAATGATGGATATTAAAGATCTTACCCAGCATTTGGATAAAACGGTTCTTGTAATCGGTTTTATGGGAGCATTCCGCAGAAGCGAATTAAGTTCTATACGGTATGAAGATGTTCATTTTGTACGGCAAGGTATTGAAATCTTTATTCCCCGCTCCAAGGCCGACCAGGAAGGTGAAGGGAATATTGTTGCCTTGCCGAATTTAACACAAAAAGAATTATGTCCGGTCACGACCTTAAAAAGCTGGCTATCTCGAACTAAAATTACCTCCGGACCGGTTTTTCGCTCGCCGACTAAAACGGGAAAATTACGTAAAAATGCGCTTTCTGACCAGATGGTTAATCGCATCGTCAAGCGTTGGGCGGAAAAAATCGGTTTGGATCCGGCTGATTATGGGGCGCACAGCTTACGCCACGGCTTCGCCACATCGGCCGCATTGGCGGGTATTGAAGAACGACGTATTATGCAGCAGACGCGACATCATTCCGTTGAAATGGTACGACATTATATTAATGAAGCGGATCGATTTGAGCATAACCCGTTGCGAGATATGTTCAGCAGTAAATAAAAAAAACAGTGCTAAGCACTGTTTTTTATTTTGCGGCAATGTTTATTTCGTCATTAATAGAGGAAGCTTCTACCGGAATATGAATAACCATCCCCGGACACAATGCACCGGCATCGACTAAATGATTATAGCTTTGAATTTCATACACGACCTCACGAATATCTTTATGCGCCGGTGCATATTGGGAAGCAATCTTCCATAATGTATCACCGCTCTGAATGCGAATCGGTTGATAATATACTTGTGAAACAGGCTTACTGCTCATAAAGTACATCAGACCTGCGATGACAAAAATGATTAAAATGCCTAATTCCATAAAAATGTTGCTCATTGTTTTTGTCATGATACTCACCATCCCCAAAGCGAACATTTGTTCTTTTGTTATGCTTATCATACTACCGAACAAATGTTCTGTCAAGTATAATTCGAACATTTGTTTCCTATCTGAGAAAATTTTGTTATAATGCAAGAAAGGATGTGATTTTATGACAAACAACCAACGTCCACAGTTAACGACACGTCAAAAGGATGTGCTGGAATATATTCGTGATTTTACGTATCGTAACGGTTATGTCCCTTCCGTTCGTGATATTGCACGAGCGATTGGTGTGAAGTCTCCTTCTACCGTGCAGGGATATCTTGACGGTTTGGAAAAAGCCGGTTATATTCGCAGGGAACCTTCGCAAAATCGTTCCATTGTGTTGATCGAGGAAGATGAATGGCGCCAAAAAGAATTGACCCCCATTCCTTTGATAGGCAATGTTCATGCCGGTCTACCTGCTACTGCGGAGCAAAATGTAGAAGATGTCTACCCCTTCCCTCTTCAATTTATCGGCAGCGATTCGGCATTTATGTTGGAAGTCAAGGGCGACAGTATGATGGACGCAGGTATTTTGGAAGGTGACGTGCTTTTTGTTAAAGAGCAGCCGAATGCGGAAAATGGTGATATTGTGGTCGCTATGGTCGGTGACGAGGGAGCGACGGTAAAACGGTTTTATAAAGAGTCGGATCATATACGTCTGCAGCCTGAAAACGATGCATATGACCCCATCATCTGTCAAGATGTGAAAATCGTGGGCCGCGTGATCGGAGTATATCGAAAATATAATTGAAATAAAAAAGAGCCTAAGGCTCTTTTTTATTAGCAAAGATCGTAGTCGTTCAAAAATTCACGAATAAACTCTTTTTCTTTTTCATTCGCATGTACCAACGGCAAACGGAATTCACCGGCCGGCAAACCGATCATACCCACCGCTTCTTTCACCGGAATCGGATTGGATATGAAGAAAAGCTTCTTCATGATCGGTAGCAATTGATAATGAATTTGTTGTGCCTTTTGCACATCGCCAGCCAGGAATGATGTGACCATTTGGTTTAACTGTTCACCGACAAGATGACCGGCGACACTGATTACGCCACAACCACCCACAGCTAAGATCGGTAAGGTCAAAGAATCATCCCCGCTGTAAATCAGAAATCCTTCCGGACAAAGCCGTGCAATTTCGGAAACTTGATTCAGGTTTCCGCTCGCTTCTTTAACCGCAACAATATTCGAAAATTCGTTGGCCAGATGGGCAATCGTTTCCGGTGTCACTTGCGAAGCGGTTCGCCCCGGTACGTTGTATAAAATGATCGGTAAGGAGGTACTTTGCGCAATCGCCGCAAAATGTTGGTAGCAACCTTCCTGCGTCGGCTTATTATAATACGGTACGACAGCCATACAGGCATTTACCCCTGTTTTTTCAGCTTCTTTAGTAAATGCGACGGATTGTTGCGTATCGTTTGAGCCCGTATTGGCAACTAAAAATATTTCCGGACCGACCGCTTCACGAATTGTGGTGAAAAGCTTCAATTTTTCTTCCGCAGTCATTACGGCCCCTTCACCGGTACTGCCGCAAATGACCAGTCCGTCCGAACCATGGGTAACTAAATGGCGGGCGAGCTGAGCGCTTGCTTGATAATCGATTGCTCCGGTTTCTGTAAATGGCGTAATCATTGCCGTTAAAACGGCTCCAAATGACTTCATGACACCGCTCCTTTATTCATAATAAATCGTTTTCCAAAATGTATTCCGCAATCTGCAGTGTATTTAAAGCGGCTCCTTTACGAATCTGGTCGCCGGAAATCCACAGATTTAGTGCATTGGGATCGTACAAGTCTTTGCGCAGGCGCCCGACGCTGACATCGTTTTTAAAAGAAGTATCCAACGGCATCGGATATTGCATCTGCTGCGGGTCATCACAGACGACGACGCCCGGCATCGCGCTCAAGGCCTCTCGCACGGCGGCAACTTCCAACGGTTTCTCCGTTTTCACACGAACCGACATGGCATGGCTACGCATGACCGGTACCCGTACCGTGGTCGGTGCCACCGCAATGGTGTCATCGTGCAGAACCTTATGCGCTTCATTGACCATTTTCATTTCTTCCTTGGTATAGTCGTTATCCAGAAAGACATCAATTTGCGGAATCAAATTATAAGCGATCTGGTAATGGGTATCAAGGCTGGCAACCGGTAAATAATTTGCTTGGGGCGTTTCGCCGTTAACGATAGCTTCCACCTGTTTTGTCAATTCTTCCATGCCTTCTTTGCCGGCACCGGATACCGCTTGATAAGTACTGACGACAATTTCCTTAATCGGCGATAAATCATGAATCGGCTTCAACGCCATCAACATAATAATGGTTGAACAATTCGGATTGGCAATAATGCCTTGTTGCGCTTTGACGTCCTCCGGGTTAATTTCAGGAATGACCAAAGGTACATTGGGATCCATCCGAAATGTACTCGAATTATCAATAACAATGGCGCCGCGTTTTGCCGCCTCCGGAGCAAGAGTTTTGCTGACACTGCCACCGGCAAAAAGAGCGATATCGATATCATTAAATGAATCGGGAGTAGCTTCTTCTACGATAATTTTTTTACCTTTTACGGTAAGCTCCTTGCCGGCCGAACGTTTCGATGCCAATAATTTTAATTCTCTATATGGAAAATTACGTTCTTCAATAAGCTGAATAAATTCCTGTCCTACTGCGCCGGTAGCACCTAAAATAGCAACACGTGCGTTACTGATCATGGAGGACCTCCCTATCCCAGATAATGTTCCAAACCATATGTCAGCCCCGGGAATTGACTGATCTTTTTACAAGCAAGCAAAACTCCCGGCATAAATGATTTACGATCCAACGAATCGTGACGCAAGGTGACGATTTCGCCGGTACCACCGAAAAGAACTTCCTGATGGGCAACGTAACCGGGCAAACGAACGCTATGGATATGTACATCCTCAACGACACCACCACGCGCACCTACTAAACTTTCCTGCGTTTTGTCGAGAGCCGGTGCCTGTGTTCTTGCCTTGGCAATTTTTTCTGCAGTAAGGCGCGCGGTTCCGGAAGGCGCGTCGTATTTTTGATTATGATGCAACTCAATGATTTCCGCATTCGGAAAGTATTTTGCCATCAATTCACTGGCTTGCATCAATAGTACTGCGCCGAGAGAAAAATTAGGTGCCACTAAAACACCTACTCTCTTTTCACTGGCAATTTTGGCTAATGCATCGCGTTCGTCAGCAGTGAGACCGGTCGTCCCGATGACAATATTGGTTCCATGCTGTAACGTCGTTTTGGCATTTTCAAAAACAACCTTCGGACTTGTAAAATCGACAACTACATCGGGGCTTGTTGCCTCCAATGCAGCTTGTAAATCATCCATAATTACTACTTGGCAATCGTCATTATTGACAATTTCCGCTACCGGCATACCCGCATTGGACACGTCTACGGCACCGACCAATTGCAATTCTGAATCTTGCCAAACCGCATTTACCACTTCGCGGCCCATGCGTCCTCCGGCACCGCAAACTAAAACAGTGGTCATAATTGTCACCTCATTCATGATTATTTCTCATTTATACTATATTATAACATAGATTTTACGCGGAAAATCCTTGTATACAAAGGTAATCCGTAAATAAAAATGAAACAAAAAAGCGAAAACAATGTTTCGCTTTTTTAGCAGGTGCTTATAATTTGTTTTTTGCACGGAAATACTGCAACCAGCGCGTTACCGTATCTAATGTTGTGCCCGTAAACCGATCCCCTTCAATTAACCGAGCCAACTCCTGCGCACGTTCTGATTCCGGAATCGATACCAAGTGCGTTTGGGTACGTCCCCCGCTGCTTTCCTTGTAAAGGTGGTAATGCGTTTGTGCAATTGCTGCGGTCTGTGCCAAATGCGTAATGCATATTACTTGGGTATGCTGTCCCAGAGTATGAATTCTCTCTGCTACGCGTAGCGCCGCGTTACCGCTGATGCCGACGTCGATTTCATCCAAAACAAGCGTCGGCAAGTCCATTTGCGCCGCAAGAACCGTTTTTAAGGCCAGTGAAATTCGTGCCAATTCTCCCCCTGAACCAACCTCACTGAGTGATTTTGGCGGCTCACCGACATTAGCGCTAAACACAAGCTCTGCCTCAGCTAAGCCTTGCGGAGTTAACGTATCTCCGGGAATGAGAGAATATGACAAGTTGCCATTCGGTAAATCCAAATCGCGCAATGCGATTTCGATTTCTCCGCTTAGTTCCGCCGCAGCGCGATATCGTGTTTCGTTCCAAGCATCTCTGGCCGTCTGGGCCTCTTGAAAAGCGGCCGCTGCAGCTTGTGCTAATGCGTCACCGGTTTCCTGCGCATTTTCAAGCTCCATAATCTTTTTTTGTATGGTCGCTTGGTAAACAAGAATCTCTTCCAGTGTATCGCCGTATTTTAATCGCAAGTCTCTTAAAAGCTGGGCCCGTTCCTGCAACTGATCCAACCGCTCCGGAGAGTACTCGATTGTATAAAGACTCTCCTGTAAATTACGTGCGACCTCTTCTACATTATAAAAAGCAGTCTCCAAGGTCTGCACGGAAGCCAACAATGCCTCATCGAAGCTACTCGCCTTTTGCAACTCGTTTAATGCTTGTGAAATTGTTTCCAGGCTTCCTCCGGAAGCATTTAATAATTGACTTGCCATTTGCAATGCGGCCGTGATCTTTTCCGCATGCGTCAGTCGTTTAATTTCCGCTTCGATATCCGTATCCTTTTCAGGATTGATTTTAACGGCAGAGATCTCTCTTACTTCTTTATTTAAACGTGCTAGAAGTGTTTCACGTTCCTCTTCCTGCTCTAAAAATTTACGCTGACGTTGGACCGCTTGCTGCCAAGTTTGATAGGCTTTGTGATAAATTTCTTCCGGTTGTCGACCGTCACGATTGAAGGTATCCAGCACATGTAGCTGGTATCGATCGGATTGCAATTTCAAATTGTCGTTTTGCCCGTGAATATCGACCAATAATGATCCTAAACCTGCAAGGGTTCGCAAGGAAGTGAGCATACCGTTAACCAGAATTTGTCCTTTACCGGTTTGCGATAAACGTCGAGAAATGATTAATGGCTCGTCATCGGCCAGTGGTATATTTTGTTCATTACAATAGGTTTGAACAGAAGGCATATCCGTGACATCAAATTGAGCGGTCACAAAAAACTCTTTTGTATCGGTTCGAACATAATCGACGGCGGCGCGATCTCCCAATGCGATTCCCAATGCATCTAAAAGAATCGACTTGCCGGCACCGGTTTCGCCGGTAAAAACCGTTACGCCTTCCTTAAATTCAATATCCAGTTGTTCTATGAGCGCAAAATTGCGAATATGTAACGACTGGAGCACAGCAGCTCACGCCTCTCGTAAAAATGAATACAGACGATCTTTTACTTTCTTCGGATCTTTTCCTTCCGCAACGACCAAAAGGATAGTATCATCCCCTGCAATCGTACCAACAATTTCCTGAATATCGGTATTATCCAAGGCATAGGCCACTGCTTGGGCAGAGCCGGGTAACGTTTGAATTACGACCAGATTACCGCTGTACTGAATACTGGTAATAGTTCCTTGAAATAAGCTAATAAACCGATCTTTTGCAAATAATGCCGGCTGCTCGGGGGAAACTGCATAACGGTAACGACCGTCTTCCGTTGGTATTTTAATAAGCATCAGCTCTTTGATATCTCGTGAGATCGTAGCCTGCGTTACACTGACACCCTCATCAGCAAGTGCTGCTGCCAACTCTTCTTGTGTTTCAATAACTTCTTTTTGAATAATATCCCGTATTTTCGCGTAACGATATTTTTTCTTCATGTTCTAAAATCCCGTCCATTCTATAGCAACTATTGCGCAGCGTGATAAATAGATTTGGTTAATTTGGGGAATAATAAGCGGAAGAAATTTTGATTGGAAAAGTAAACAAAAGGTAATGAATTTGGATGTCTAGTGATCAAAAGCTTCTTTTCATTCGTAAAATAAAAAGATTCGTTGCCGTCAATGGATGCATACAGGTGTCGTTCCCGTTCCGGCATGGTGATGGTGACTTCGTCATCGGCATTCAGCATCAGCGGCGAGCTCTTCAAAAGATGTGGACAAATCGGAATGACCATCATATTAGTTAAATTAGGATGCATGATCGGGCCACCGCAGGATAGCGCATAACCGGTAGAGCCGGTTGCGGTTGAGACGATAATGCCGTCAGCGGGGTACTCTTCTACAAACACGTCGTTAACATATAAGCGCAATCTGGCCATACGTCCCGGCCGGCTGCGACCGATTACCACTTCATTCATGGCGGCGGGAAGCTGCTGAACTTGACCGCTTTCGTGCAGAATGGCCGAAGCTAAAAGACTGCGGTGCCAGATTTTATAATCGCCCGCTTTGATTTGTTCCAGACGTGTATCCAATTCGTCCGGTTCAATCATATTTAAAAAGCCCAGCTCTCCTAAATTAACACCGCAAAGCGGAATATCATACGGCAGTAACAACTTGGCTACGCTGATTAATGTACCATCGCCGCCGAGCGTAAATGCCATATCCATAGAGTCCTGCATTTCCTGCAAAGAAGCCCAGCGATTATCGGTGAAATGGTACTCTCGCTGCTGCGCTTCTTCACGATAAGAATCAATGATGTAGAAATCTATATCCGCATTCTTCAAGTGTTTGCACAAATCATTGACATGATGCTCTATATTTTTTTTGGATAAATTTGGAAAAATTCCTACCAGCATAATGATTAACCTTTCTTACTGCGTCAGCTGTATGATCGTCTGTTGCCAATTAAAAAAGTTCGGTGACGGTACTTCCTTACGCAGCCATGTTAAAAATTCTCGATTACCGTCTGCTCCGCGAATCGGCGAATCTGTTAAACCCCAAATGAAAAATCCCAACTGTTCAATGTCCGATAAAACGTTAATCAGCACTTCGCGATGAACGGCAGACGATTTAATGACACCGCCTTTACCTACTTTTTCCGGTCCGGCTTCAAACTGCGGCTTGATTAAAATCACAGCATCGCCGCTATCTTTCAATAATGGATATGCGGGCGGCAATACTTTTGTGACAGAAATGAATGAAACATCGCAACCAACGAAATCAAGCGGCTCTGGAATCAGATCAGCGGTAACGTCACGCATATTAGTGCGCTCCAGATTGACGACTTGCGGAGAATTACGCAAGGACCATGCCAACTGCCCATACCCCACATCGACTGCATACACCTTCGCCGCCCCATGTTGAAGAGCGCAATCGGTAAAGCCCCCGGTAGAGGCCCCGATATCAAGCATAATTTTACCATCCAACGGTAATGAAAATACTTCTAACCCTTTTTCCAGTTTGAGCCCACCACGACCGACATAGCGAAGAGGCGGCTTGCGCAGACGAATGGCTGCGGTCAAATTGACTTTCGTCCCCGGCTTATCAATCGGTACATCGTCCACCAGGACATCTCCCGTCATAATATACCGGCGTGCTTTTTCACGACTTGTAAAGAAACCTTTATTAACCAGCAAGAGGTCTAATCGTTCCTTGGATTTCATATCAATACCACAGGTAGTAAGAATACGCTACCGCAATTCCCAACAATGCGCCGGCAAAAACCTCCAAGGGTGTATGCCCAAGCAGTTCTTTAAACTTCACATCATTAAATGGGTGCCCTGCCATAAATTCATGAATTAATTCATTCAGAAATTTAGCCTGTTTACCGGCCGCACGACGCACTCCGGCGGCATCGTACATCACGATGGTGGCAAAAAAGAAAGCCAGCGCGAAGAGATTGGAGCTGATTCCTTCCTGAATGCCGATCGAACAGCAGAGAGCCACTACCAAAGCACTATGTGAACTCGGCATACCGCCGGATCCGACCAAGCGCTCAACATCAAAGCGATGATGTTTTACTAAAAATAAAATAACTTTTATAACTTGCGCAATAAGCCATGCGCTAAAAGCGGAGAGAAATACGACATTGCTTGCAATATCGCGAATGTATAATTCCAAATCTATTTCTCCTTACATCGTTCTTCGTAACAAATAATCAGGAAACTGTGCTAAATAAGTATTTTGTAAATTCAATTCGCTTACTATTTTAACCGCTTTTTGCGCTTCTAATTGCGCCCGTTCCTGTGCTCCTTCCAAACCAAGCAGCTGTACATACGTAGACTTAGACTGCTTTTCGTCCTGACCGATACGTTTGCCGAGTTGTTTTTCATCACCGATTTTATCTAAAATGTCATCGACAATTTGAAACAGTAAGCCGAGACGATCTCCTAGCGCAGCAAGCTTGGCTTTTTCTTCTGCATCGATCGCAGCAATAACGCCAGCCATTACCAATGGAGCAGTGATGAGGCGCCCGGTTTTAAGTGCATCCATTAATCGCAGTTGCGAAAGAGTTTGGTCATGTCCTTCCGCTTGCATATCAATAATTTGTCCGCCTACCATCCCGTCGGGACCGGCTGCTTCTGCCAAAATTTGCACTAATTGTAACCGGATAATTGGCAAAATCTCTTCGGACTTGGCTATAATTTCAAAGGCTGCGGTTAACAGTCCGTCCCCTGCCAGCGTCGCAATAGCAGGCGTAAATTTTTTGTGATTGGTCAGCCTGCCGCGACGATAATCGTCATCATCCATACATGGTAAATCATCGTGAATCAATGAATAGGTATGCACACATTCAATGGCTGCAGCGATATTTAAATACGGATCCAAGGGAACATCAAATGCTTCCAGTGTGCTGAGGAAGAGAACTGGGCGAACGCGTTTACCGCCCCCCAAGAGGCTGTAGTTCATTGCTTCAAACAACACTTTATAGGCATCATCTTGCGGCTTCAAAAGTGTGTACAGAGCAGTTTCAACAGCCTCTTTTCGTGTCTCTAAATAATGTTCAAATGGAATCATTGCCGACTCCGTCCTGTACACTTTGTAAAGCAGTGAGTTCGCTGCGGTAGCTTTCCGCAAGTTCACCGTATTCCGTCAACAGGCTGTCTCCGACACGAGCAAGTTCAGTACCTTCTTTAAATAAGGCAAGCGCCTGCTCCAATGTGAGCTCACCGCTTTCCAATGTCGAAGTGATTTCCGTCAGTCGTTGCATGATTTTTTCAAAATCCTTAGATTCAGAATTCATCGCTTTAAAATCTCCTTCACTTCCGCTACGATGCTCACTTTTTCACCAATAATCGTAAGTTCTTCGCCAAGGTGACATTCGGTAAGCGCGGTAAGGCGATGTTGGTTTTGCTCCAACCAAAAGTAACCGTTACGAAACATTTCTTCAGGAGACAACTGCATCAGTTTCCGCGTTTGCTCCTGTTGACGGCTCTTTTCTTTTTCATATAATGATTGCGCTGCTAAAAATAAACGCCATTTTTGTCGTTGCCAAATTTGAGCTGATACTAAATGGCTTTGGGTCACTCCGGTTTGAGCAAACTTCCGAACGAGTTGATGCCATTGGTAAGTACGCTGTTTATCATAATATTGCCAAGCAGTCAACAAGCGTTGCAGAGTATGCTGAAAGGCAACGGCGATCTCCGTCAATGCAGGAACAGCAAGTTGCGCGGCATGCGTCGGCGTCGCGGCACGAACGTCAGTGACCAAATCAAGCAACGGGTGGTCGTTTTCATGACCGATTGCTGAAATCGTCGGAATACGCGACTGGAACGCTGCGGTCAAAACCGTTTCATTGTCATACGGTGCAAGTTCTGCCTGTGAACCTCCTCCGCGAGCAATAATTAATATATCGCAAAGTTCCTTTTCTGCATTGGCAGATATAATAGCATCCGCAATTTCCTGCGCCGCCTCGGCGCCTTGTACACGTGTCGGAAATACGGTAATCTTCACGAGTGGATTACGCTGGCTGATCATACGTTTCAAATCATGCAAAACCGCACCTTCCGGAGAAGTCACAATACCGATCCGCGAAGGATGAGTCGGTAATTTTCGCTTGCGTTCCCATGCGAAAAAGCCTCGAGCACGTAAGTCTTCCACCATTTTTTCTCGTGCCAATGTTTGTGCGGATTTACCTTTAATATTTACACGATCGGCAACCAACCTCAAGCTTTGGTATGCTGACTGATAGTTCAGATTACCTGAAACAACTACCGTTGCGCCGACCTGGATCATCTTTTCAAATAAACGTGCTTTACTTGCCCAAAGCACACAACTGATACGAGATGATGTTGCAGGGTCTTCCAATGAGAAAAAAAGATGCCCTCGCGCCGAACGTCCTGTTTCCGCTACTACGCCTTCAATCCATAATGATTGCAGGAGATAATCCGTATTTATTTTTTTCTCGAGGTAGGATGTTACTTCCGCTACTGTTTGAATGCGCATAATTGATATCTCACCGCGGCGAACGCATTGCCGGTGGCATTGTCGCTACTGTATTCCGGTGCTGCAAGAAATGGTTGCAAATGAAGATTTCTTAAAATCTCCGAAAACTCATTGCGCAAATACATGTTTGCAAATACACCGCCGACCGCAATAAAGGGACGTCCTTGTTCAAAATTTAAACGCTTCGCAGTACGGGCTAAAATACGACAAATGTAATCGAATACGGATACCGCTAAATCCTGCTTTGAGAGATCCCCCTTCTCATATACTTTGCGCAATTGCGTTTCCGCACCGGCAAAACTGAGTGAATCCAGTCTTCGCGGTAGCGACAAGCGATACGAAAGTTTCCCTTGTTGCGCCAACCTTTCCAAAGAAGGTCCGGCAGGAAAAGGCAAGCCCAACATGACGCCAATGCGGTCGATCAACTGTCCGGCAGAAATATCGTCGCTCGTAGCCAACTCGGCAATGGCAAGTCCCTCCGTTTGCCATTTCACTTCCAACCAATCGGTAGTGCCGCCGCTCAGATGCAGCATATAAAGCGGCTCCTGCCAAAGTTCCGGGTAATCGCGAATGGCTGCAAAAACGTGATTTTCCTGATGACTGAAGCGGTACAAAGGAACACGTAAGACACTTGCCAGCGAATGCGCTGTTCCTAATCCGGCCAAAAAAGCCGGCATATAGGAATCTTCCCGACGACGCGGAACAGCGGACACGCCAATCACATCTATCTTTCCGGCGTATTCTTGCCGCAATTGCATGATCAACTCCGGCAAATTACGAACATGTTGGTAAAGCATTTCGGATTGAGAAAGACCGCGTTTTCCCGCCTTAACCTTTAAAAGGCGTCGTGCTTGTGTCACGACTTCGAATTTTTCATTGACAATAGCTACGGATGTAGTGTAACAACTGGTATCAATGCCGAGTGCATGCATAATCAGGAATCTTTCATGGCAGCATCCAATACTCCGTTAACAAATCGTACGGCTTCATCGGTAGAATATTGGCGTGTTAAATCCAACGCTTCATTGATGATAATAGCTGGTGTCAGTTCCTCGTCCTCAATATATTTACTTTCCGCAATCGCCATCCGCAGTAGCACCAGATCCACTTTATTCATTTGTGCAGTGTTCCAGTTTTTACTGTATCGATTGATAAGAACATCAATCGCCGTTTGATTTTGATCAACAGCAGTGATTATTTTTTGCGCATATTCATCATGACCGCTACTCTCCTGATCCGGTAATACAGATTTTTCCGCCTCAGGATTGATTTCACGACTGTAGAGCAATTGCAAAGCCTGAATCCTGGCTTGTCTTCTGGTCATATGGGTTCCTCATTTACAACGGTTTCAATATAAATCTGTATTTCTTTAATGGTAATTCCCTCTTCTTCTTTCCATTTTTGAATGATTTCTGACTGCAGCTTACGACATAGGGGAATGATTTCATAACCGTAATACAAAATCAAGGAAACGGCAATATACCAACCATCCTTGTGTTTGCTTAGAACAATGCCGTGAATCAGCTTACGGCGACTCATTGGTAGCGATGTCATAAATTCATCCATCATATGTTCTGTAATGGCGGCGACACCCGGCTCGGCCATGATCCTATCACGAATCTTCATGGCCATCAGATTATATGCCAACTGCATATTTACGTCGGTAGTTTTGTTATTTGGTGCCATCGTCTGACACGCTTTCCATCGGTTCAAAAGCAATGCTTTGCACATATACATTGATGGCCAGTACGGTAACCCCTGTATACTTTTCCAAAGTGCTGCGTACCGCCTCCTGCAATCGCAAAGTAAGGTCAGGGATTCGCAAACCATACCTCACACGAAGGTAAAGGTCCACTTTTACTTCGTTTTCATTAGAATCAATCGATACTCCCAGTGTATTCGGATCTTTTCCGAACATGGAGCTGATGTCATGGATTAATGTGGACTCCATGCCAACGATATCCGAAAATTCTCTGGTAGCTATTCCCACAATAGCTGCGAGAGCCTGATCGGATATTTGAATATCTCCCCACTCGGTATGCTCTGCTGCAAGTGACATGGATCTCCTTTGATGTAACAAAAGCGATGAAAATCATCGCTTTTGTAGACTTCTAAAATTATGCGCGTTCGATGTAGGCGCCTGAACGGGTATCAATTCGCAAAACGTCGCCTTCATTAATAAACATCGGCACCTTTACAACATATCCTGTTTCTAATTTTGCCGGTTTCGTTCCGCCTGTAGCCGTATCTCCACGAATTCCCGGGTCTGTTTCAACTACCGTCAAATCTACAGAGTTTGGCAGCTCAACACCGATAATTGTGCCGTTAAAGAACAGTACCGTGATTTCCATATTTTCTTTCAAAAAATTCAGAGCTTCCGTTAACTGATCTTTCGTCAGCATAACCTGATCATAGGTTTCTGTATCCATGAAATTGAAGCTGTCACCGTCTGCATAAAGATATTGCATCGGGCGTCGATCCACTTGCGCTTTCGGTAATTTTTCACCCGCGTTAAAGGTGCGTTCTATGACCGCACCGGTTTGCAAGTTTTTGATTTTGGCACGTACGAAAGCGGCCCCCTTACCTGGTTTAACGTGCTGGAAATCCACTACCTGCCATACTTGATTGTCAATTTCAATCGTTACACCCGGGCGAAAATCGTTACTAGAAATCATCTGTTAAGCCTCCACTTCAAATACTCTATTGACTTTTAAAGCTCCATTAATTCATGGGGGAAAAGCGTGATTACCTCAGGTTCTCCCTCTTTTACCACTACTGTATCTTCAATCCGTATACCGCCATATCCGGATATATATATCCCTGGCTCTACGGTAACTACCATATTAGGTTCCAACACGGTTTCACATTTCGGTGATAGTGTAGGTAACTCATGTATTTCCAACCCTACCCCATGGCCAAGCGAATGAATGAAATATTGATTCAGCCCTGCCTTCACGAATTCCTGTCGCGCAAATGCATCGATAGTGTGGGCCGCTACACCGCTTCGAACTTTTTTTACACTTTCTCTTTGTACGTGTGCGACCGCGTCATATAGTTGTCTCTGTCGATCGCTTGCTGAACCGATCACAAAGGTGCGTGTCATATCAGAATGATAGCCGCGATACACTGCGCCAAAATCGATCGTCACGAAGTCACCGATCTCAATGCGCTTGTCGGTTGCCGTACCATGCGGCAATGCGGAACGTTTACCCGAAGCAACAATCGTAGCAAACGCGGTATGTTCCGAACCATGCGCAAGCATGGCCTGTTCCAAAGCAATACGTACTTCATTTTCGGTGCGTTGTGCTGCGATCTGCGGTAAAATATCATGTAACGCATTCGCCGCTATTTGTGCGGCTCTTTTTAAATAGTAAAGCTCCGTATCTATTTTGACTTGACGCAATGGATCTAAATCGATGTTATTTATGACTAGTTCAGGACACTGTTCTTGCAACTTCCAATATGCCATTACCGATAATGAACTTGCTTCTACCGATAATAAGGATATATTTTCCTCTTGTAAGATTTTACTGATGGTGGCATATAATTGTCCTTGATGATTGACAACTTCCCAATCTTCAGCCTCCGCCGTCGCCTGTTCCGTATACCTGGAATCGGTGATTAAAAGATGTCTTTGCGGTGTAATTAAAAGTTCGGTGCTGTCACCGGTAAAATCACTCAGAAATCTGACGTTCTCATCTTTATGCACCCAAATGGCAGAATGATCCTGTGGTTTGGGAAGGTGATTTTGAGCTACCATGTATAACGCCTTCCTGTATATTTATTCAACTTAATATTACCATAAAAAGTATTTAAAAACTATGATTTTAACTTATAATTTTTTTTAAATGATGCGTGTCATTGAGAAGTGCCAACAAGTTGCGATCGCCATAATATTCGATCATGGTAACATTGGCATTCGCCTGCCGAAAATTCCAGGCGAGGTCCAGATCTAAACCAAGTAAAGTACACAAAATACAGCGGATAGTGCCGCCGTGACATACAATGGCTACCGCCTCATCCGGATGATTATGAGTGATCTCTTCGATCGTTTTCGCGGCACGATGCTGAACATCGCCAAACGACTCTCCGTTGGAAATACGCACGCTTGACGCATTGGCATACATATGCTCAATGCTTCCCGGCCACTTGGAATTAATCTGCTCATAGGTAAGACCTTCCCAGTCACCGAAATTAATTTCTCGTAATCCCGAACGTAATTCAACAGTAAGACCTTTGGATATGGCCAAAGGTTGTGCCGTTTCCACAGCACGCTCTAAATCACTCGAATAAATGGCGTCTAATGGCAAATCGGCAAAATAATCCACCAAACATTGTGCCTGCCGACGCCCTAAATCACTCAGCGCGACATCCGTCACGCCTTGATACTGACCGGAAAAATTCCAAACGGTTTCACCGTGGCGAATCAAATAAAGTGTAATCACGAGGACTGCGATACCTCCTTAGAAATAGCCGCAAACAACCTGTCATTGGCGGCGGCCTGACGAATAGCAATCCGTACATGGTACGAATCAAGGCCGGGATAATTGTCACAATTGCGAATCATTAAGCCCTGCGCCAATAAACGTTCGGTAAGTTCAGCAGCCGTGAGTTTTCTCTGCAAATTCAGCAGAATAAAATTAGCTGTAGGCGGATATATAAAAAGTTCCGGGAGCGCTGTATATTTTTCATATACACGCTTTTTTTCCTCATAGACAAATTTTTGCGTATTTTGAAAATACTCTATATCATTCAAGGCGGCTTTTAAATAAGAAGCCGCCAGAGCATTTACATTCCAAATGTCGAGATCAGCATGCATGGTTTCCGCTAATTCCGGCGCAGTAAACATGACGCCGGCCCGCAAGCCAGGGATGCCCCAAAATTTTGTCAACGAATGTAAAACCACAAAGTCATCCCGTTTATCGACAAGGCTTCTGGCCGTATCCAGATCAGGATTAAAATCAATAAACGACTCGTCCACCAGAATACGTGCGCCACGTGTGCGTGCCGCTTGTAACCACTTCTTTAGTTGACTGACATCGGTATATACGCCGGTCGGATTATTGGGTGAGCAAATGCAAAGGACTTCCCCCTTGCTCATCTTCGTCACACTGTTTGGGATATCTTCCCATGCAATTTGGCGAATTTCCGCTCCGACCGAAATAGCCGCCCGTGCATATTCACTGAATGTCGGCACGGGGATCCAAACGGTAGACGGCCGCCAATATCTAAAGACAGTAAATAAAAGTTCCGTAGCTCCGTTGCCAAGTACAACTCCGGCCTCATCGTGTTGATAAAACCGGGACAGTGCTTTTCGTAACGTCCTATTATTGGGTTCCGGATAATGCAAAGCCAAGGTTGGCCAATCCTGTAACGCCTCCACGCCTTCCGGCGAAAGGCCTAACGGATTGATATTGGCACTGAAGTCTTCTACTTGCTCCCGTACAGATGGCGGCAATGCATAAATATTGCCGCCATGTTGGAACGAAGTATATAGTGCATCAAGATCTGCGGACAAAATGTATGCCTCCATTATAAACTTTTACACAGTCTAAAAATGTCAGTGTATTGCCAAACTCAACCGACAGACCCTTGCGAATATCGTCCAACTTTTTGAGATCTGTCAATAGTAAACCGCAAACGGTACCGCTATGCGCAACAATAACGCCGTTAGCACCTAACGCTTTCCCCCACGCGTCCAAATCTGCAAGATACGGACGCGGCAATATTCTCTGATTGGCATAGGCACTCATTGTGGCGGCTGTTCCGATTTTTATCATATCACCCTTACGTAAACCTTCTACCAATAAGGTAAGGGCTTTTTGTATTTCTTTTTCTTTAGCGGCGCGCTTACTGATCAAATCTTCGCGGGCATTAAATTCTACTGTGTCGATCACTCCGCCTTGATCAAAAATGCAAATATAGGCTTCCGGAAAATGACCGAGCGGCCGTAAAAAATGTCCTTGCAAATGGTCAAACTGAACAATGCCCGGATAAAAGGTGGCATCGCTGGGCTCAATAGACAGTGCTAAACGCGCCAATTCTTGCATCGACAAATGTCGTCCGGCAGCTAAGGCAACCGCTAAACAAACGGCACTAATATCCGCCGAACTGGAGGCCATACCCTTACCGTCCTTCAGTTCGGAATACAATACCACATCAATATCCCGCACAATCCTTAAGTACTCTTTGGTCACCGCTACAGCTTGTTGCGCTTTATACGGAAGCTCATGGGTTTGAGTGGTCGTTTTAGGCCATGCTGTTGCAATGGAATACCGTTCAATCGGGCAGGTAACTAAAAAGTTTTGGCCGTCAATTTGCCCCTGAATTAATTCACCGCATGCTCCCGGAGATTTTACAACAAATTCCATACACCGATCCGTTCCTGCAATAACCAAATCAATAAAATAACAATTTCAGATGTTTCTGTAATGGCACCGTAGGTATCACCGGTAACGCCGCCTAACTTTTCGACGAAATGAATATTCGCCCATTGCATCCAACCAAAGGCAAAAAGCATCGGTAAAATGCTTTTAAGTCCGGCCACCGGGATGGCCAATAAAAGGAAAGCGGTAGCTACCTGTAATGTGTATGCAGGAGCATTGTCCGCAAACGCCTTCCCCATTCCTTGTGGCCGTGCGTAAGGAAAACGTACAATTGTCCAACTCATCAGCCAGCGACTGATCAGCGGCATGATGATGAGTAACGGCCAAAGCGGTCCGGAGATGTTCATGTATAAACCGATTTTTAACAATACTAAGAAAACAAAGCCGACAATCCCCTCCGAGCCGACGCGGCTGTCTTTCATTATCTCCAGCATTCGTTCCCGGCTGCGACCTGAAAAGTAGCCGTCACATGTGTCCATAAATCCGTCTGCGTGCAAGCCGCCGGTAATAATCATTTCGGCTAAGACAAGCAATACCGCCATCAAAAACGAATCCACCCAACTTGCGGTGAGCCAATACAGCAGCGCAAGAAAAATTCCGATGACCAAACCGACTAAGGGGAAATATGCAACGGAAGCACCGAATTGATCATCCGGCCACACTTCCTGACGAACGATTTTAAAACGTGTTAAAAATTGTAATCCGATTAAAAAAGGTTTCATAATTCACCCAGCAGTAATAGCAACGTGATACAAAGCGTCCCGAGAAAAGTACTGGCGTACATTAACTGCACTGTCTTACGAATATGAAAGCGCTGAATTTTCTCATGGGGATCGCCCATGTAACTCCGAAATTCCGTTTTCCCCTGGTATTGATTATAGCCTCCCAGACGAATCCCCAGTGCGCCCGCAACAGTGGCTTCACTGTAACCGCCATTCGGACTGGGATGTGTATGCGCATCGCGACGCATCATCAACCAGGCCTGCCGAGCTGAAAATCCCAGTACGGCACTGCTCACCAACAGTAATCCTGCCGTCAAGCGAGCCGGCACCCAGTTGACCACATCATCCAGCTTTGCCGCTGCGCGACCGAAATACAGATACCGCTCATTCTTATATCCCACCATCGAATCCATGGTATTGATCGCACGATATAGAGCGGCCCCCAGCGGTCCCAGCAACCAGAAATAGAATAGCGGTGAAATGATCCCATCGACAATATTTTCTGCTACGGTTTCAATCGTAGCGCGGGCAATTTCACTTTCCTCCAGGTGTGCTGTATCACGGCCCACTATCCAACTTAATTGGCGACGTGCTTCCGGAAGATTTCTATCGGCAAGGCAGCGATAAATTTTTTTTGCATCACGAGCCAAAGCATGCGGTGTAATCGTGATGTAAAGAATGAAAATACAACCAATAATATACGCTGTATAATGAATTTCCGCCAAAATGAACAGAATCATATACACCGGTAAAGCTACACTCAATAAAACGGCGATAACCAAAAATACGCCGTCAGAAATCATCTTTTTAGCACCGGCTGCGGGACGGAAAAAAACGGACTCCCAAAAACTTATCGCTTTGCCGATCAAAACAACCGGATGAAAACGACTGCGGGGATCACCGATGAAAGTATCGACTATCAGCGCCAAAAATGGCACTGCGCAATATAAGTAGGCGGTCATTTTATGGGATTTTTCGTTGGTGCAAATTCCAGCAGTTCATACACCAAATCCATATTCAATGCTTCGCGAACTGTGGCGGCCAAGCGGTCATATTCGGATTCTTTATATTCCTGTAAACGAAATTGAACCGGAAGTGGCGCTAAACCTTTTTTCTTTCGTAATGCGTTTAAAATACCCCGACGCAACTCATCATTATCAAAAATACCGTGAATATAAGTTCCGAAACAATTACCGTCTGCGGTTACTAAGCCGTCTTGGATATCAACTTCATGCAGGCTGCGTTCAGTAATGTGAAAAGCAGCCGTATCATGATGGGTAAAAACACTTTTTCCCATGTGGATTTCGTAGCCCGCAAGGTCATCCCAATTCGCATGTAGATCCAAAAAAGAAAAGTCGCGACAGGAGAATTTTACCTGATTGGTAGTTTTAGTTCCTGCCATTTCTGTGGAAAGTGGTAAAAGTCCGATTCCGTCGATACGGTCGTATTTACTTTCGACGTGTTGCGGATCCGTAATCTCTTCGCCCAACATTTGGTAGCCGCCACAAATTCCTATGACAGGCGTACCTTCTTTAGCAAGACGACGAATTTCATCTACATAACCAAACTGTTGAAGATACAAAAGATCTTCTGTCGTATTTTTGCTGCCCGGTAAAATAATCACATCCGGATGCCCGATACTGTCACCGCGACGAACGTAACGCACTTCTACATCGGGTTCATGACTGAATACGTCAAAGTCCGTAAAATTGGAAATTTTCGGTGTTTGTAAAACTGCGATTTCAAGTTCTTTTGCCTGTACTGAAAGCTTTTTGTCTGCCAAGGATACGGAATCTTCGTTATCAATCCCCAAATCTTGCAGGTAAGGCACCACTCCAAGCACGGGAATTTTGGTTTTCTCTTCCAAAAAATCGATGGCAGGCTCCAATAACTTAATATCACCACGGAACTTGTTAATAACAATACCTTTTACGTGGGCACGTTCTTCCGAAGACAATAATTCCAAAGTGCCTACCACAGCAGCCAGCGCTCCGCCACGATCGATATCGGCGACGAGAACAACCGGCGCATCCAATTCCAACGCTACACGCATATTGACAATATCTGTCGCTTTGAGGTTCACTTCGGCGGGACTGCCCGCGCCTTCAATCACTACTACATCAAAATGGTTGCGCAGATAATCCATACTTTCCTTGACTTTATCCCACGCAGTCAGACTGTAGTGTTCATGATATTCACGTGCACTGTAAACTCCAACCGGTTTCCCCATTAAGACAACTTGCGACGTCTGATTTCCGGATGGCTTTAAGAGCACGGGATTCATTTGCACGATGGGATCCATCCCTGCCGCTTCCGCTTGTGCGACTTGCGCGCGACCGATCTCATCGCCGGCTTTCGTAACGTAAGAATTCAAGGCCATATTCTGTGCTTTAAATGGTGTCACACGATATCCGTCTTGCAATAAAATACGGCACAACGCTGTCGTTAAAATGCTTTTACCCACATGCGAGCTGGTGCCTTGAAACATAATTGTTTTTGCCATGCGTCCTCCTTATTTGATCCGTTTCGGAATCCCGCAAAGCACAAATTCAACCCGTTGTGCTTGCGCAGCTAAACGCTGATTGGCCAAACCGACTAAATCTCGATAGACCCTGCTTAACGGATTATCCGGCACGATTCCCAGACCTAATTCATCGGAAACAAAAATAAAGTCTTTGTCACTGGAAACAATCGTGTCGATAAGTTTTTGAATCTCCATCTCGACTGCTTCCGTGACGATCTGTAAGCGTTCTTTTGAAATGTTGTTGCCGGGAGTAAGCTCCTCTTCCGTTAAACGGTCCATTAATAAATTATTTACATACATTGTAACACAGTCAAACAGATAGACTTCGCAAACTTGTAGGATCTCTGCTAACGATTTTGACTTAGGGGAATCATACATAAACGTTTGCCATGTATCGGGGCGACGTTCCCGGTGCCAACGTACCCGCAAAGCCATTTCTTCATCCCAAACGCGGGCGGTTGCTATATAACCTTTGCTCACTGCCGGATGTTTCGCTAAAATTGTTTCGGCATAAGCGCTTTTACCGCTCCGGGCACCGCCTAATATCATCGTAATGGATCCCACTCATCTTCCTCCTTTATGGCGATCTTAAGTAAAATCGGCTATAATAATAAAAATAAATCAATGAGGTGAAATTAATGGCAGACAACAAGACTTACCGCGTAGATTTAATGCGCACTCTATGGCAACATACGTATCGCGCTACTATTTTTGATGCAAACGATGCGTATGCCGCAACCATCCGAATTATTCTGGGCATCCCTTTGGATCGTGCGGAAGTTCCCGAAAATGCTCCGGAAGTCAAAGATTATATCACGGTATTGGTAGAAGATACTGTGATAAAACCGCAAGATATTATAGCGTTTGAAGAGCAAATTACGCGTTTCATTATGAAAAAATCGGCGAGTGAAGAGTTTCAACCGACACACTGCCTGTTCTTCTATCCCAGTCCGGCCGAAACTTTACTTAAGGAATAGGAAAACAGCAAACCGGCAGATGAGAAATAAAATAAAAAAACAACTCCCTGTGGGAGTTGTTTTTTATTTCAATTCTGACTCTGCACGTCCTAAAATATAGCATACATCGGAAAGACGATTTAAATAGCGAATGTCAACTTCGTTAACTTCTTCGCCTTCTTCTGCATGCAACTTCCAGTAAGAGCGCTCCGCACGACGCACTACTGTTCTGGCAACGTTCAGAAATGCTTCAGCCGCGGTTTCACCGGGAACCAAAAATTTGGTAAGCGGCTCCAGACGTGCATCGTACTTATCAATCATTTGTTCTAATTCTTCGACCCGTTCATCGGTAATGTCCGGATCTTTACCAAGGCTGGCCGTATCTGCCATCAGTATCCACAGATCTTTTTGCAGGGAGTAAATATCATCTTTGACTTCTTGCAGTTGGGCCGCTGCGCGAGCCATGCCTAAAACCGCCTGTGCTTCATCGATAATCCCGTACGTTTCGACACGAGTGCTATATTTGGGAAGGCGTTGTCCTGTATATAACGCTGTCGTCCCTTTATCACCCGTTTTTGTGTATACCTTAGCCATAATAGCCTCCTTACAGTTCCGGGAACCAGAGTGCAATTTCCTGTGCTGCCGTTTCCGGAGCATCCGATGCATGCACAATATTTTCATCAATCGAAGTCGCGAAATCGCCGCGAATCGAGCCCGGTACCGCTTCGATCGGATTCGTTGCACCGTTAATTTGGCGAACGGCTGCAATAGCATTTTCACCGCTGATTACCATCGCCAGCAACGGACCCGAAGTAATGAATTGAATCAAACCGTCAAAAAACGGTTTGCCTTCGTGTACCGCATAATGTTTTTTCGCTAATTCCGGCGAGATCTGTTCCATGCGAATGGCATCGATCGAAAGGCCTTTACGTTCAAAACGCGAGATCACTTCGCCGCAGATTTTTTTCTGAACTCCGTCCGGTTTTACTAATACTAATGTTTTTTCCATTTAGATCATTCTCCTTTTGTTCAAAAAATAAAAGCCAAAGAGACCTTAGCCCGTCCTCTTTGGCTGATGTATCCTTGACACGGTACCTCTGACAAGGAGGGGACCAGTTAAGGTGGTCGGAACGACATGATTTGAACATGCGACCTCTACCACCCCAAGGTAGCGCTCTACCAAACTGAGCTACGTCCCGACATCTTATTATAGAATATTAATTTTACGTCTCTTTGTCAAGAGGAATCAACGCTACACCGTCGGCGCAAACTGTGACGATATGCACCTGCGCCGCTTCCTCTTCACCAAATTCCATTTGCATAGCTTTTCCCACGGCAGCGGCATGATTCTCATCGCTAACCGCCAATAAAGTACTGCCTGAGCCACTGATAGTCGATGCATACGCGCCTGCCTGCAAAGCAGCTTTCAGTACTTCTTTGCCATGCGGAATAAGCGTCAGGCGGTACGGTACGTGCAAACGATCGGCAAATGCCGCTTGTAAAAGTTGAGGGCGCCGATTCACCAATGCACCGATCAACGCAGCCGCTCCGGAAATGGTTTGAACCGCATCTTGCAACGAAACTGTCTGTGGCATAATCTCCCGAGCCTTTTGCGTCGATACTTCCGAGCGGGGCGATACGACTACAAAACGCCAGTCGGAAGGCACGGAGAACTGCGAAATCTGCCAGTCGGCATCAATATGATGCGCTGAACAAAAGCCGCCTAAAAGGCAAGGTGTAACATTATCAGGATGGCCTTCCAATTCCACCACCAGAGGCAAAAGTTCTTCTTTTGAACGCTGCAGACCGGTAATTTGATTGGCTAAAAACACTCCGCCTACTACCGCCGCCGAGGAACTACCCAAGCCTCTTGCAATGGGAATACGATGCTTCATCACCAGATGCCCATGGGGTAAATCAACTCCGTAATGAGCGGCGAAAAAGTTCATGCTCTTATAGAAAAGATTCTGCTCATTAAATATGAGCGTACCCGCTCCTTCCCCATGTATTTCGCCGGTAAGAGTCTCCTCGCCGGGAATAAATGCAACTTCATTGTATAAGTCCAGTGCCATTCCGAACACATCAAAACCGCAACCGAGATTTGCCGTCGTCGCCGGTATGCGAATTTTAACGTTCATCATTGCCGCTTTCCCCAAGCACTCGTAAAACATTGGCAATTTCACGTACGCAATTCAAATTTTGCAACCTTGCCCGTACGTTTTGAATAGCCGTATCCCCTGCCGGATATACAACCATAACAATTTCCGCTGTCTCTTCCAAGTTTCCTCGTTGCCACATCGTTTTAATGCTCACGCCGTCTTGGGCAAAGCATTGCGAAATCTCCGACAAAACGCCGGGCGCATTATCAACAATGAGACGGAAATAGTACGATGATAATACAAAATTGGGATCCATAAACTGTGCCGGATTATTCTCTTTCAGCCACGCATTTTTGCCGGTTGTATGATGATGCAAATGAGCAGCAATTTCCAACACATCTCCCAATACGGCACTGGCCGTTGGGTACGAACCGGCGCCTTTGCCGTAAAACATAATGTCATCGACTGCACTGCCTACAATGTAGACCGCGTTATACGCACCGCGCACCGCGGCCAGCGGATGATCTTGCGGTACAAACGCTGGATATACTGCCGCCGCAATGCCCTCTGGTTGTTGACGAGCGACCGCTAATAATTTAATGACATAACCGAATTCTTTAGCGAACTGAATATCTTTACTGTCAATTGCTTCAATACCTTCGACAGAGACGTCGTCGCTGGTCACATTAGCGCGGAACCCGATGGAACTTAAAATCGCAATTTTACGGGCGGCATCAAACCCGCCGACATCTGCCGTCGGATCCGCTTCGGCAAACCCCAGCTTTTGCGCATTCGTCAACGCATCCCGGTACGACATATTTTTTTCGGTCATCTCCGTAAGGATATAATTCGTAGTTCCGTTGATAATTCCGACAATTTCTGTAATTTGATTCGCTTTCAGAGATTTTTGCAACGGTAGTAAAATCGGAATGCCGCCACCAACACTTGCTTCACACATAAAGTCCGCAGCGTTTTCAACGGCAGTCTTGACAATTTCAGGGCCGTGCAGCGACACCAAGTCTTTGTTGGCACTAACTACACTTTTACCGCGTCGAAGAGCTTCCAAAATAAACTCTTTGGCAGGATGAATCCCCCCCATTACTTCCACTACAATCGAAATATCCGGATCGTCCAAAATATCATTGATATCATCGGTAATAGTCAAATCGTAAGGAATATTTAAGTGACCGTATCCATTAACATTTTTGACAAGTGCACGTTTAATTCGAATCGGGCTGCCCAAATCTTCTTCAATGATCGCACGATTTTTTTCCAAGGTATTTAAAACACCGGATCCTACTGTACCCAGTCCTAAAATACCAATATATATTGATTCCATCGCCGCCTCCTTATTCGTGTCCGATCAAAGTTATTTCCTTAACACCTTTAATCCGACCGATACGTCTGATAATATCCTCGACGCTTATCTTCATATGCCTCGTTTCAAATGACATCGTTACATTGGCGATATCCTGCAGTGGAATTCCCTGGTTAATAGTGATAATACTTCCATTTTCCCGTGCGATTAATTGCAATACGCGAGACAATACGCCTGCCTCATGGGAAATCATAATAGAGACGCTGAATACTCGTCCCTGAATTGCCTCGTAAAAGGGTTCTACACGATCTTTATACTTATAGTAAGCGCTGCGACTTAAATCCGCCATTTGCACGGCTTGATGAATCGTTTTTGCTTCGCCGTTACTGAGAAGGTTTTTGACTTGAATCGTTTTTTTGATTGCTTCGGGCAATATACGTTCATCGACCAAATAAAACTGGGTATCTTTTGAGTTATCCACTGCGTTTTACTCCTCCAACCGTTGGGGTAAGTGTCCCGGATCTTGGGTCTTACCCAACAAATATTTTTTCCCGAACAAAGTTAACATAAAATACATCCCTAAAAAGAATGGAATATATTCTGCTATGAAACGCCACATGACGGCAAGTAAACCTACCGTACCCCGAGGCACGTACCCTTTAAATAAAAGTACAAAAAATCCTTCCGCAATACCGGTGCCCCCAGGCGTCGGCGCGAAGTAAAGCATAAAATTTAATACGATCATACGCCCTAACAGGAACAAGTTGCTGACTGCGGTATTACTTTTCCAAAGCAAAGCCGGTAAAACACCGTAAATACAACACAAACTAAGTCCGGAATAAAGAAACACAAGAAGTGTATCCCATGGGCGATCTTTCATAATCTGTAAAGTAACGGTTAAGTCATTCAAAAAACGTAAAAATTTTCGAATACGTTGCTTTGAGAAACCGCAAGTATGCAACATTACAAACGTCCATTTTTTGCCAGAGGCCCCAGAGAACAACCAAAATCCGAATAAGCAAGCCAATAAAAAGGCTATCGCAATATAAAACAAAGTGCTGTTACCTATATACGGAATGTCCAAGTGATCAAAGAAAAAGACAAACGGTAACGCAAACACTAAAAACAGGATCGAAAAAATGGTTCGGATGATAACGATCATACTGCTTTTAGCCACCGGTACGCCGATGCTTCGCAAAATCAGTACTTGTGCAATGGCACCACCGGCAGCGCCGGGGGTCAGCAATCCCATAAAGTAGTTACCGAAAATCACCTGCATAATGCCGATCAGACGCACTTTATAACCGTTCATTGCCACAAGACGTTGCAAACGCAGACCGTCAAAATACATACCGACACTCCAAATTCCAAGCGCCAGTATAATATTGGAAACGGAAAAATACGTAAGTGCGTGCCAGGTAGTAAAGTCGATGGTAAAGTACACCGTGCAAAAGGTCACAATTGCAATCAGTGCAAATAATAAAATACCGTTACGGACGGTATGATTCATGCGCCGATCACTCCAAAATTGATTCTGTGAATGCCTTCATGCATCAACAATTCATAAACATTCGGCGAAGTTAACGCCTGGTACTCTTTTTCCCAGTTATATTCCCAGCCATATTGAGCTCCCAGGTGAAGGTTGCTGCTGCCCGGATGGCACATCAATTCATGGAAACCATCTCGCAATTGCGGGAAAAGTTGCAACAATTTGCGTTCCGTCAAATGGCCGCCATCCATCATCCCCCAAAAATGTTCGGTCGTCGCCATTCCGGCTGCATGTATTTTACGTCGTGCCCGATTCGCTAACACGGTAAGGCCCGTTTTTCCAAACAAACGACGCCAATCCGCAAGATGTTTACCGTAGCGAATATTTTCGGCCGGAATGCGCATCGCACGAATATGATATTTCTCACATAAGGTCAACACAATCGGTAAGACACGTGGCCAGACATGTAAATGCTGGTGTCCGTCGACATGTGTAATAGTTAATTTTGTTTCCGCAATTTTCGCAAATTGGGCTGAAAGCTCCCGATACACATCATTGTAATCAATTTCTCCGGCCAAATCGCGGCGAATGAATTCACCATAGTCGGCCAATAATTTACCGTTTTCGTCAAGCAAACTTTTGACTTCCGCCGGATCCGCCACCGGGTCTATCCCACCGACTAACGCAGTATGAATGCCCACTCCGAGTCGCGGTAACGTTTCTGCTACGGCGATTGCGTCTTCAAAAGCGGCGCCGCCTGCTAATAAAGTTGTGCTGGTTATAATCCCGTTTTGAAAACCACGAGCAATAGCTTCATTGACAGACGGATGTAAACCGAAATCATCCGCATTCACAATTAAAAATTTCATATTGGCTCCTTATCGATAACGGTCAAACGTTGAGAAGTGCCATTTGCCGATCATTTGTAAGTCTTTTTGTGCATGTTTTTGTGCAAAACTTGCCAAGAACTGGCGCACCATAAACGACGCCCCCTTGGGAAGTGTCGTATAATATTTTCTTCCCAACTCTGCCAGCGTATCTACAAATGCGGCACGGGCCAAGATAGACGCCATTGCCACCGCAGGGTATCGTTCACCGCGAGGCGTTTGCAAAAGAGGCACGGTAATTTGCGCCGTCGCCCATTTTTTTTGCATTAGTTCTTCGCGAGCGAAACGATCCAAAATAATTTGCTCAGCAGGAAAACACTGTAATAATTTTTTCATATTGGCGAAATGCAAATCAGTCAAAAGATCATTCAAGTTTTTGCCGTTTTTTTGGTAAGCGGCATATTTTTCATTATATAATTGCGGAACAAGTATTGTGACTTCAGCTTGATCCTCATATTGATCCAGAAAACGTTGCGCTAATTTCGTAATTTGGAGATCGGTCAGTTCTTTACTGTCACGAACGCCCCATGATACTACTTCTCGAGCCTGATCTTTGGTAAGGTACACGGCTGCGACAACAAGCGGTCCCAGTACATCCCCCTTACCGGATTCATCACAACCGATCACATACGTGTCAATTACTTTTCTATCTTCCGTTGCCGCTTTGGTTTTCTTTACTTCCGCGCCGGACGAATTAAGATTGGTTGCCAGGGCCTCCAGTTCTTCTTTCCATTCAGGATCCTTGGTTTGGATCACCAGTCGGAAGCCTTTTTTACCGTGATAAGTGTTTAAAATTGCCGTCTTTTCAGCGCGCACAACTTTCCACTGGATACCGTACGGGATCGTTTTTGTATTAGTTATTATTATATCATATTGCTTCAGACGCTGAGCCAATTTCTGACGCAGAACATCCGGCGACTCATTTGGCAAGCCTATCTTCCCCTTTCATTTTCGCTTCCGCTTGCACCTGTCGTAACGGCATGTTTTGCACTCGTGCAATACGGGCACAATCTTCATACTCCGGCTTACATTTATACTCGTTTCCTACGCGAGCGTACTTCACGCGCACCGATTCACCGTATAAGAAAATCTCTGTTTCTTGCGTCGGTAAAACCGTTCGCTCACACGTAAATTCGCGTACTCCCCAACTGGTTGTTTCCTGCAAGATGAAGTCAACCAGCGCTTGCGATTGCTTTTCCTCACAAAGTACACACAAGGTAACTGCCGGACGACTTTTTTTCATAACAATCGGGATATACCAAACATCCGACGCACCTGACGCCAAAAGTCGTTCCTGCACATAGGCAAGCGTTTCCGGCGTCATGTCATCCAGATTAGTCTCCAATTGTTTCATGACGGATCCTTTTCTCGGCAAATTGCTGCAGCTACTCGAGCAGCACCATAACCGTTATCAATATTTACCACTGCGACTTTATCTGCACAGCTGGTAAGCATCCCGAAAAGAGCCGTCATGCCGTTTTGCGCGACACCGTACCCCACCGAAGTCGGCACGCCGATCACCGGAGCCGAAATTAATCCGCTTATCACCGTAGGGAGTGCGCCCTCCATACCAGCAATCGCAATGCAAACTTGTGCATCCTTCAGTTCTTTACAAACCGCCAGCAAGCGATGTATCCCCGCCACACCGCGATCGTAATATGCTTTCACGGGAATGCCTAAAAACTCAAGTGTTGCCACCGCTTCATTTCAGAAGATCGGAAGAGCGGTTCAGCAGGAATGCCGAGACCGATCTC
>OKMX01000028.1_pt1 | contig 96150 bp, 84 predicted proteins | sample 1613551 | NCBI WGS metagenome assembly OKMX01 (sample SAMN04436865, study PRJEB24849) | human gut metagenome | biome: human gut; feature: NICU; material: stool | host: Homo sapiens | place: USA: Saint Louis, MO | collected 2011-10-01 | reverse complement strand
CACCGAGATCTACACTCTTTCCCTACACGACGCTCTTCCGATCTTCTGAAATGTGCACGGTCTCGCGTATAAGTCGATTCACGGCGATGTGGCGTACATCGACGATACGTTTACCACAGATCGTCTTGTCTGGCAAGATGCCGAAGGCGGTCATGTCATTTCCGGCAGCGCGCAGCTGACCGGAACGAAAGCACTGGATCTTACGGTTCAAAGCGACAACATCCGACTGGAATCGTTACTGCGGGCCGCCGACTTGCCGTTGGACGCCACCGGCTGGGCCACCAATTCGCTGACCGTGCGCGGCACGCTCGATCAACCGGAAGCGAGCGGTGAACTGCATCTTTGGGACGGTTCGGTGCTGGGCGAACTCTACCAAGATGTAGTCGCCCGTTATCGTTACAACGGCAATATTTTATATTTGGATGAGGCGCTGGCCTCGATGTACAACGGTACTTTGTACGCGTCAGGCACGATCGCGCCGAACGCGTTGAATGTTCAGTTGAAGGCAAGTGAAATTGATATTGATCGCGTATTGCGCGAAAAAAATACGTACCGACTGGCGGGCACCGTATCCGCCGAGGGAACACTGCGCGGCACACCGGCCGATCCGCGTCTGGAAGCCGACTTCTGGGGCCATAATTTATATGCCAACGGCGAACCGATCGACGGTTTGCGCGGTCACTTGGCCTACGCCGAAGGCGTGGTGGGCTTGACGGATACGACGCTGACGCAGCGAGACGGTGTCTATAGTTTGAACGGCACATATCGCTTGGACGGCGGCGTGTTCCGCGGGGCCGGCGACGTGGAGGGCGCGGATATCGCGCGGCTCTTGCGTCTGGCGAATATCCCGTACGAGAACTTGGCCGGTCAGGTGACTGGACATGTTGAACTCAACGGCACGGCCGCCAACCCGAGTTTGCGCATCAACGGAAAACTGGAAAACGGCAGCATTGATGGCAAACCTTTCGGCACGACGGAAATTGATGCGGATTACGCCAATCGCGTGGCGACCATTCGTAAATTGCATATGCCGATCGGCGCGGGCGTGCTCGCCGCCGCCGGCACGGCTGATCTTGACGGCGAAATCAATATGCAGGTGGCGGCGAAAGATGTCGATGTCACCTACATTACGGCTCTGGCGAGACAACCGCTTGACCTCACGGGAAATTTGAACGCGAGCGCGGTCTTTACCGGTTCTACAAAAACACCGGTGATGGATATGTCGTTCGAACTCGCAAACGGCGCCTTCAAAGGCGTTACTTTCGATCGGTTCATCGGCCTGCTGAATATGCGCGATCAAATTATTGAAGTTAACCAGACTTTGCTGCAACGTGAACCGTATCAATTAAGCATGTACGGTAAAGTTCCGGTCGCCGCGTTAACGAAAGCGGGACGGGCGACGCAGTCGAATGAATCGATGAACCTGGAAATCCGCTTGGATAAAGCGGATTTGGAACTGTTGCGCGCGTTATCACCGGCGGTTCTTTCCGCGACCGGTGAAACCAAGGGCGGCATCACGATCACCGGCACGCTTGCGGATCCGTACATCAACGGACGCATTTTTGTCGCGGACGGTGCGGCGACGATAGAAACCATGAAAAGTCCGCTGGAAGATATTCATGCGGAATTGGAATTTAACGGTAAATCCGCCACCTGGCGCGGACAAACGACCATCGGCGGAGGCGATCTTACCACGGCGGGCGAAGTTCGCTGGACCGACTTTGCCGATACTCGCTATGAAGGGACGCTTGACGCTGACGCGATCAATCCGCAGAGCTCGTACTACTCCGGTCCTTTAACGGCGCATTTACAACTTACGCAACAGGCGGACGTGCCGTATCTTACCGGCGATGTTCTGGTGGAAAAATCCCGTTTCGATGTTCCGCTGACGTTTGCGGACAGCGGTTCAACGTTCCCGATGGGTTTTGATGTGAATGTCAGCATCGGCGAAAAGACACGTCTTTACAACAGCTATCTCTATGATTTGACATTGGCCGGCGATTTGCACGTCGGCGGCACGACCGCGGCGCCGGATGTTGACGGCAAAGTAGTCGTGAACCACGGGTACTTGCGGTATCTGAGTAATAAATTCAAGGTCGAGGAAGGCGTGGCCGATTTTAATCGCACGCAGAGTTTCCTGCCGAATCTGCACGTGCTTGCGACGACAAAATTTAATCGCTACCGCATTCATATGCAGGCGGACGGTTTACCGACGGAACTTGACCTGAAACTTACGTCGGAACCGGCATTGAGCCAGGAAGAAATCGTCACGATGCTTACCTTGCACACGCGGGGCGATATCAACGATCTCGGTCGGGCGGACGCCAACGCGGCCTTGGCGTCGGCGGCGCAGGTATTGGTTTTCGGTACACTCGAAAATCGCTTGCAGGATGTGTTGGGGCTCGATATGGTTCAAGTCACGACCGGTTCGGTCGATCCCTTTGAAACATCCACGGTCGCCAACCAAAGCTTTTACAATTTGCAAATCGGCAAATATCTGTTTGATGACTTCATGTTGGTGCTGACAACCGGCGTCAATAATGAACAGCAAAGCGCCGGTTTCCGTTACGACATTAACCGGAGTTTCCAAGCGGAAGCGTGGCTGAATAATGAAGACAACTACTATATCGGCGGCAACTGGCAGTATCGATTCTAAAGGAGCGCCATGTTAAAAGAATATTTTCAGGAACTTGCCAAAATTGAATTATTGGATTCCGAAACGGAAGCTTCTTTGTGGCGCGCCTATAAAGAAAACCAGGATCGCGGTGCCCGCCAGACGCTGATCGAGCATTACCAGCCTTTGGTCGTCAAAGAAGCGATGCGTTGGCAGCTGCAGGAAGCGACTTTGCTGGATCTTTTGCAGGAGGGGATCGTCGGCTTGATGGAAGCCGCGGAACGGTATGAACCGGCGCGGTCGGTCGCGTTTTCACTCTTTGCGCGGCACCGCATTCGCGGACGCATGCTCGATTACATTTATAAAAACGGAACCGATATTCCGGTCGCAGACAGCGCCTGGGCCGAAAGCCGCGCGCAATTTAACAGCCTCGTGACGGAGGCGACGGATGCGTTTGAGGCGGCCGATCGGACATTTTTATGGGAAGCGGTACGTAGCGCCGTGCATCGTTTGCCGCCGAAAGAACAGCAGGTGGTCGACGGCATTTACATGCAAAATCGTGAGCCAAAAGAGCTGGCGCTCGAATTACAAGTTTCTAAAACTTACATTTATAAATTGCAAAAAACCGGCATACGCCGCTTGCGCGGCATGTTGTCGCGCTTGATGCATGAGCGACGCGAGTAAACAAAGATACATTGGCTATGATTTGCGAGAATTCGCTCAAAAACAAAAGCATTATTCAGAAAAACAATGCTGAATACGGTTGCAAAAGAAATTCAAAAAGCCGACTTTAAATTGATTAAGAAATTTTATTCAGAAATTTTAACAGAAAGGAGTCCACGCATGAGCCTTTCCCGAGATGAGCTTGTCCGTCGTGTTGAAACGGCGCGGCGCTGGTTGGAACAGGCGGAGCATTCGTTTCATGACGAAACGCCTCTGAAAGGTGAGTTGAACTTGCTTTTAGCCCAAGCCGAAATGCAAAAACTTCGGGAAGACCGCGGCATGTCCCGACAGTGGCAACATTGGCAACGCGCTCTCGCGCTGGTGACGGCATTCGTCATCGTGAGCGGTTTCGGCTGGTGGTGGCAACGGGATGATGACGCTCCCGCGCCGGTTACGGCTCCCGTAACGGTAGTGAAAACAGTTCCCTTGGAACCCTCGGCGACATGGCCGCAACCGACCGTATCGCAAGTCGCGCAGCAAGCGCCGGCGGTCAGTGCAGCGGTAGTGGAGACGAGTGCACCGGCAGTGCATGCGCCGCCACCGGTCAAAACGGCACCGGCAACGCCGGCAGTGACACTTGCTCCGGACGAGATGCAGTCGGTGGTCAGCGATGCGGCGAAGGTATTGCGTACACCGTAATTATCAAGTAAACTAAACCTATCATTCGGAGGAATGGATACCATTTGCAATTAGGAGGATATGACTATATGAAACATGGCAAACAGGCACGGCAATGGCTTGTCGCTGCAGTCACGCTGGCAACGTTGGGGGTTACCCAAGGCTTCGCGGCGGATGCGCCGACAACGGTTTCCGAGCAGCATATGCCGTATACGGAACCGGCGATCGCAACCGAGGTGGCACCGGGCGCAAGAGATTTACTTGCGGCGCAGGGATTGATTGACAACCCGGCGCTGACCGTCGGCCAAACGACCGAGACGACCCAGGCGAGCAACGCGCAGGCTCTGTATGTAGCCAAAGCGGATCAGGCGGCGATCGATGCGCAGGTCGGTAAAACGGTTACAAAAGTAGCGTTGGCAGGCGTTCCGGACGGAGTCGCGCAGCAGATACTGCCGCGTTTGACCACTAAAGTCGGCGACAAGGTATCGTCGGAAGCGATTGCGGCCGACATTAAAGCCATCGGCGACAGCGGCATTTTTGCGCAAATCGCGCCGGTTTTCACCGGCGTTCCGGAAGGCGTGCAGTTGACGTATCAGGTCGCGCCGAACCCGGTAGTCAATCAGGTTCGCGTGGAAGGCGTGTCGGCGTTTGATGCCGAGTACCTTGCGCAGATGTTGGCCATTCCGCAAGGCAGCGTGTTAAATACGGTGGAAGTGGGCCAAAAAGTTCGCGCGATCGAAGATCTCTACGTGAAGCAGGGCTATATTTTGGCCTCCGTTTCCGATGTGCAGGTCGCGCCGGACGGAACGCTGACGGTCAAAGTCGATGAAGGCATTGTCGAAGACATCGTCATCAAAGGCAACAAAAAGACCAAGGATTATGTCATCACGCGCGAACTGCGCTTCAAAGAAGGGGATCCTTTCAATAAATATCTGGCGCAACGCAGTTTGGAACGTCTTTACAACCTGGGTTACTTTGAAGACGTCAACGTGCGTTTGCTGCCGGGTAAAGTCGATCACCAGGTCGTTGTGGAAATCGACGTGCTCGAACAAAAGACGGGCGTCGTTACCTTGGGCGCCGGCTACTCGAAGTCGGACGGTTTTGTCGGAATTGTGGAATTCGGTGAAAACAACTTCCGCGGTACGGGCGACAAGATCAATGTTCACTGGGAATTCGGCGGCAAAGGCAGCGACAAGAACTACCAGATTTCGTACACGCGTCCGTGGCTTGATGACAAAGGCACGTCGCTCGGCTTCTCGTTCTACAATCGTGTGGTGGAATACGATGATTACAATGAAGACGGCAGCACTGTCGCTACCTATGACAAGCGTCGCAGAGGCTACAACCTGACCCTGGGACGCGCGCATGGCGAATATCGCACGACATCACTTACCTGGGAAAGCCGCGACGATAAATATGACGAATATAAAGGCGGCTTCAACTACGGTGAAAACGCGGTCATTCCGTTAGTCGGCCTGCAGCGTACGGAAAAAGGCGAATTGAAGCTGGACGCCAACGGCAAACCGATTCCGGTCGTTAATTTCGCGTTGAACGCTCCGGAACCGACGCTTCTGGACGCGGCCGCGCAAGCAAACTTGCTTGGCAGTGTAACGCTTCCGGAAACACCGAAAATGACCGGCGATGATAAAGCGGATGCCGAAGCGCTCAACAAATGGCGCGATGCCTTGCGCACGGCAGTGGCCACCGTCACGCCGCAAGGCTACTACAATTTCAAAAACATGGACTACATCGGCAAAAACTTCGGTAAAACGAACAGCTTGTCTCTCACCCATGTGTTTGATAACCGCGACAACTACTTCAACCCGACCCGCGGCTACCGTTACTCGGTAACCGGTCAATGGGCGGGCCACGGCTTGGGCGGCGATTTCGACTTCTATAAAGTCAACGCCGAAGGACGTTTTTATAAGAAATTGAAAAACAACCACGTCTTGGCGCTGCGCGTCATGGGCGGTTACGCCAACGGCGAAATCGGTTACTCCGAACTCTTCAGCTTGGGCGGCGCTTACAACTTGCGCGGCTTTGAAGATGACCAGTTCAAAGGCAGCAACATGTATGCGGCGACCTTGGAATACCGTTTCCCGATCATTAAAAAAGTGGACGGCGTTGTCTTTACCGATGTCGGTAACGCGTGGGGCATCGATGAGTCGCGCATTCCCTGGTACCATGACAGCAATAAGGTGCATTGGTCGACCGGTGTCGGCTTGCGCGTGCAGACTCCGATCGGACCGATTCGACTCGACTATGCGCATGGTGACAAGAATAAATTCCACTTCAGCTTCGGCGGCCAATTCTAAACCGCGACAGGCGACAAATTCTTGTCGCCTGTTCACTGTTTATAAGAAATGAGGGAATCTATGAGTAAGCGGCTTACCGGTCTCTTGAGTGCGGCGTTGGTCGCGCTGCCGCTGACTCTTTGGGCGGCGCCGATTCAGACGGTGGATGTCAGCGTGCAAACCGGTACGGGGCGATTGGCGCCTTCGGTGGCCGATCGTATTGAGGCCAGTGTCAAAGTGATCGGTGAACGCGTTTTGGTCGGTCAGCCATCGGAAACGGTGGCGGCGCATGCCGGAGAATACGGCAAGGTGTTGGCGGATGTCGCGGGTCGTGTTATTTCGGGATACGTGGTGACCGATGTCGAGGTGCGCGCCGACGCGGCGACCCGACTGGTTCTCGTTCTGACACCCTACGGTGAGCACGTGCAAGAGGTACACACGGCGGTTGATTACGGCAATTTATCGCCGACGGTGCATGCGCTGATGGCAAGCGATCTGGCGGCGATTGACGAAAGAATCAATGCGCTTTTAATCGGTCTGCCGCTCGGCGCGTTGGATTGGGTGGGGGGCATTTCAGACACGCTCGTAAAAGACGAATTTGCCCGTCGTTTGCCGGAATTCAACGCCAAGCTTGAGATTACACCGGCGGCGGTAACGAACGCTAAAATCTACCTTTTACCGCAAGGACCGACGGTTCGCACCGGTCGGGTCCGGACGGCTTCCGAAACCGTGCCGCGCATCTTCATCAACGGCGCGGCGGAACGAGTCCGGACGGTCTTACCGGAATACATCGGCGCGCCGCAGGCGTTTTTAGAACGTCACCGTGAAGAGATCGCAGCGCGTTTGCTGCAAACGGCCAAAGAAGATCCCTTTGTCAGCCGCTACGATTTGGATTTGACGGGCACGCTTGCGATTGGTGAAGAACTTACCTATACGATCAATGCGAGCACCGACACGTGGTTGATTGACGCCAATGTCGCTCTGGATTTGGGACGGGAAGAAAAAAACACACGCGTCCGCGGCACGCTCGGAAAACGCGCGACGGATCACGATACTTTTTTCGCTGATGTGGATTTTTTTCCGCACGATGTGAGCTGGGATATTGCCACCGGTTACATGCATCGTTTTGGCGCGGGCACCTACTTGGGCTATCGTTACGAGTGGACAGAGCCGCAGCAAACGGCATTTTTACGACAGGAATTCGGTCCGCGCTGGTATCTTCATTGGGACCATGATTTGTCACCGGCGGCGGACAGCGTTTCCGTCGGTTATCGTTTTCAGGATTATCTCGGCGTGGAGCTGATCCGTGATGAAGACGATTATTGGGTCCGGGTCATCGGACATATCTGAGAAATTAAAGGAGTCGATTCATTATGATGCGAGCAATGCGTAATAAGTACAATGTGAAAGTGGTTTCGTTCATCGTCGCAGCGGTGTTCGTTCTCGGTATCGGGGCGTATGCCATGATGGGCATGGGGAACGTGGCCCAAGCGGCTCCGACCTCGTCCATCGGCGTGGTTGATCAGGCCAACATTATTAAAGATACGTCGAGTTTGGGCGTGGAATATCAGCAGCAAATGGCGGCCGCGGCGCAGCAGTTGCAAAGCGAATTTGACGCGAAAGCGGCGAACATGTCGGACGCGGAAAAACAGCAATATTTCCAGGAAATGCAAAAACAGTTCAACGCCAAACAGGCCGAAATCCATAAAAATATTCAAGGCAAAATTGACAATGCCGTGAAAGAAGTAGCGGATAAAAAAGGTTTGTCGTTGGTTGTCGACAAAGCGGCCGTACTTTACGGCGGTGTCGATATCACCGGCGAAGTGCAGACGGCGCTCAATAACGCTCTGACGAAAGAAGCGGGCAAAGAGCAGCCGGCAGAAACCAAGAAGTAATCTATGCAACGGTCAACGCATGGAGCCCTGGGTTTACTTCTGGCCGCGTGTCTTTTACTGAGCGGCTGCGGCATCGGCGGCTGTTCCCGTACGGAGCAGGCGCCGCAAGCGCCGCAGTACGGTGTGGCGGATATGGAAAAATTGGTGCACGCTCATCCGCGCTACAGTGATTATTTTCGCCTGGAACAGGAGTACAAAAACCTGGTGGCCACGTATGATGCCGAACGCGAACAACTGATTCGCCGTTCCGCTCAGGCGCAGGAAACATTGCGCGAGCAACTTTCCTCCGGGGCCATCGAAAAGGGACTCAACACGGAATACCGAGCCAAAATGACGGCGCGCGAAACCGAATGGAACCAAAAGCTGGAAGCGTTGTATCGTGAATGGATCGCGCGTGCACCGCAACCGGCGGATGAAGCATTACAACAGGCGGATTTGGAGATCGTCAACTTGCAGCTGAAACTTCGGGCGCTCCATTTGCCCGCGGACGAACGCGAAGCCATGGAAGCGCGGTTGCAGGAATTGCTCGCCGCGCGCGCCGCTCTGACGGATACTTCGGCAGCGCTGCCGGAAGAAGGGCAAAAAGAGCTTGCCGCCTTGAAAGCAAAAGCGCAGGCGGATCTGGCCCGGTACAGCGACGAAGTGACGGCGGAACTGAGTGCCAAACGGGAGTCGGCGCAACAGCAGCTCCACGATGAGATGACGGCGCAACTGATGCCCGACGGCGCCGGTTGGAATCACGAATGGCGCGAAAAGCTCGCGACCAAACAAAATGAAATGAACCAAATTAAAGAGGCAATCACCCAAGATATTCGTCATGAGGCGCAGGCGGTAGCGGAGGCTAAAAATCTCGAAGTGATTTTTGCCGAGTACCGCGCCAATATTTCTGCGCAGGATGTCACGAATGATATCCTGCAGAAATTGGGGACGAATCCTAAGGAGGTAAGTAACAGTGGTAAATAAATGGTGGCGGTCCTTCACGCTGATAGGTATGCTGGTCGGCGTCATGCTGATGAGCGGCTGCGGCAATGATGAGAAAGTCGGCGTTGTCGATTTTGAACGCATCGCGCGGGAAAGCGGCCAGGCACAGCAGATCACCCAGGAAATCATGACCAAGCAGGCGGAAATCGCAACGCGTCTGCAGCAGGCGCAGGCGACTTCCTCGCCGGAAGAATTCGCCGTGACGGAACAGACGGCCAAACGTGAATTACAAGTATTTCAGATGGCCAAACAACAGCAATTCCAGGCGCTGATCACAAGTCAATCCCAGCTGATCGCCAAGGAGAAAAAGCTCGGCATTATTATGCATAAGAATGCCGTTCATTACCAAGGTGTGGACGTAACGGAAGAATTGCTGGCGAAACTCAAAGCCAACGACAATACGAATAAAAAACAGAATCAAGAGGCGCAACCGGCCTCCGCAGAGAAAAGCGAGCAAAAATAATGGCATACACAGTAGCGGATCTGGCCAAACGAGTCAACGGTAAAGTATACGGCGACGGCAATAAGGAAATCACGGGCGTTGCGGGCGTGGAAACGGCCGGCCCGAACGACATCGCTTTCTTGCTGGATGAATACGCCGCGCAATTGCCGCTGGTGAAAGCGGGCGCGGTACTGATGACAAGCGCGCCGGAAGAAACGGTGGCAACGACCGTGATCGTCACGGAAAATCCGAAATGGGCGTTCGCGGAACTGGTCGATGTATTGAAACCCTTGTACGTGCCGCCGGTCGGCATTCATCCGACGGCCGTTATCGATGCAACAGCGGAGATTGATCCGCAGGCGACGATTTTACCGTATGTGGTGATCGGTGCCGGCACCGTTGTCAAAGCCGGCGCTATTTTACATCCGCATGTCGTGTTGGGACGTGACGTTACTGTCGGTCGCGATACGGAAATTCATCCCGGCGCGGTACTGCACGATCGGACCGAAGTCGGTGATCGGGTTATCATTCGCGCCAACGCCGTGATTGGCGGTGAGGGTTTCGGATTTGCTACCGAAGACGGTAAACATACTCGGATTCGCCAAATCGGTCGCGTCGTCATCGGCGACGATGTTGAAGTCGGCGCCGGCACGACGATCGACAACGCGACATTCGGTGAAACCTCGATCGGCCGCGGCACGAAGATTGACAACCTTGTGCATCTCGGTCACAATGTCCAAATCGGTGAAGACTGCTTTATCATTGCCCAGGTCGGCGTGGCGGGTTCGACCACGATCGGTAACCACTGCATTTTAGCGGGGCAGACCGGCGTTTCCGGACATCTTACGATTGCCGATCATGTTACATGCGGCGGTAAGACGGGCGTCGTGGGCAGCATTAAAGAGCCGGGCACATATGTGGGCTTTCCGGCCCGTCCGCATCGTCAGTGGGGACGGATTGAAGGAACGCTCAACCATTTGCCCGAACTGATGAAACGCGTGAAACGTTTGGAAAAAGCGTTGGAGAAAACTACGGAAGAATAAAAAATGCCGTCGCAGACGGCATTTTTTTGACGGAGGCGGGATATGTATTTTTGGCTACAATTAGGGCGTCGCTGGGCATGCGGTTTGACGGCCGGCGCCGCGCGTCGCTGGGGGGATCGCCTGGGGCGGTTTTTCTGGCGCGTGCTGCCGCGAAAACGGAGAGATATTGCCGTGGAAAATATTTTGCGGGCCGAGCTGGCTGCTTCGCCGGAGCAGGCGCGGGCGATCGCGAAAACATCCGCAGTCCGTTTAGGGCGAATCGCGCTCGATATGCTGCGCTTTCCGCTGTACACCGAAGGCCGCATTTTAGAGCAGATGCATTTCACCGGCACGGAGGAGCTTGACGATCTTTACCAAAGCGGCGGCGGTTGCATTATTGCGGCTTCGCACACAGACAACTGGGAGATGCTGGGCGGCGCGCTGGCGAGCAAATATCCCGGCAAAATTGTTGCCGTCGGTTTCAAACAGTCGAATGAAGGTTTCGATCGGTTTATTCGCGAATCGCGCGCGATGCTCGGTGAAGAAGTGCTGTATCCGAAAAACATGCGGGAAATTGTGCGGCTGCTGGAAAATGGCAAATGGATTTGCCTTTTATACGATCAGGATGGCGGCGGCAAAGGAACGCTGGCGCAACTGTTTCGCACACTGGCGCTTTCTGTTACCGGACCGGCCGTTTTTTCCTATGCGCGCAAAGTGCCGATCGTGCCTGTCCATGTTTATACGCGTGACGAAGGTTTTGATGTGGTCGTGCAAAAAGCGCTCCGGACGCGTCAGGATTTAAAAAAAGCGGTCGCGGTACGGGAAATGACCGATACCTTGAATGCGATTTTGGCAGAGCGCGTGAGCGAGCGTCCGGCGGACTGGTTTTGGATCCACAATCGCTGGAAATGGACGAAACGCATCTATGGAGATCCGCATGACCTGTGGCGCAAAGAACAGGCGCAACGGGCAAAGGAGGACGAAGCATGATTGCAAGTTATATTGATCACACGCTGCTGGCGCCCGACGCGAGCGCTCGCGCTATCGAAACACTTTGTGAAGAAGCCAAGACGTACCATTTCGCCACCGTTTGCGTCGCGCCGTATCGTGTGCGACAGGCGGCGCAGGCGCTTGCCGGCAGCGGCGTCGGCGTGACGACGGTCGTCGGCTTTCCGCACGGCGCGAACGGCGGTCCGATGAAAGCGGCGGAAGCGAGCTGGGCGTTGGCGCAGGGAGCGACCGAAATCGACATGGTGCAAAATATTGGCGCGGTGAAAGACGGCGCGTGGGATATGGTGGCGAAAGAAATTCGCCAGGTGCGCGCGGCGATCGGCGATATCACGCTCAAAGTGATTTTGGAAACGGCGTTGCTGACGCCGACGGAAATTGTGAATGCCTGCAAGCTGGCCCAAGAAGTCGGCGCGGACTTTGTGAAAACGTCGACCGGTTTTGCCGGCGCAGGCGCCACCGTAGCGAATGTGAAACTGATGCGCGATACCGTGGGACCTCATTTCGGCGTCAAAGCCGCCGGCGGCATTCGCGATCTTGCGACGGCGCGCGCGATGCTTGACGCGGGCGCGAATCGGCTCGGCGTCAGCGCGGGCGTTGCGATTGCGCGGGCGGAAAACGCTGAAAGCAAATAAAAAGACCGCAAGGTCTTTTTTATTTTCACGAATAACAAAGATTTGACGAAATGATTACGCGTTTTTTCCGAGGTGTGATATAATATTAAAGTTATTAACCATCAGGAGGAACATTTATGCAACGGCAAGATATACGTAATGTCGCGATCATCGCTCACGTTGACCACGGCAAAACTACACTGGTCGACGCGATGCTGCGTCAAAGCCACGTTTTCCGTGAGAATGAACGCGTTGCCGAACGCGTTATGGACTCGAATGATCTTGAACGCGAACGCGGGATCACCATTTTGTCCAAAAATACCGCCGTCATGTACAACGGCACGAAAATCAATATTGTCGACACACCCGGCCACGCCGATTTCGGCGGTGAAGTCGAACGTATTTTGAACATGGTCGACGGCGTAGTTTTACTGGTCGACGCTTTTGAAGGCCCGATGCCGCAGACGAAGTACGTGCTGCGCAAAGCCTTGGAGCAGAATTTGAAGCCGATCGTCGTCATCAACAAGATCGACCGCCCGGATCAACGCGTCGAGGAAGTCGAAGGGGAAATCATCGACCTCTTTATTGAACTGGATGCGAGCGACGAACAGCTCGACTTCCCGGTCATTTACGCGTCCGCTCGCGCGGGGATTGCCAAATTGTCAATGGATGACAGCAGCGACAGTGTCGAGCCGCTTTTCCAAACGCTTTTGGATTACATTCCGGCGCCGGAAGGCGACATGGAAGCGCCTCTGCAGATCATGGTTACGACGCTGGATTACGATGATTACGTCGGCAAAATCGCCATCGGTCGTATCGTACGCGGTTTCGTCCGTTACGGTCAGCCGGTCGCGATCATGAACGGCGATCAGGTGCGCCAGGATAAAATCGGCCGTCTGTACACGTACAACGGTTTGGCGCGCGTGGAAACGAACGACGCGAAGATGGGCGACATCGTCGCGATCACCGGTTTCAAAGACATCAACATCGGCGAGACCATCACCGATCCGGAACATCCGGAAGCATTGCCCTCGATCAATATCGACGAACCGACATTGTCGATGGTATTTTCCGTCAACGACAGCCCGTTCGCGGGCCAGGACGGCGAATACGTCACCAGCCGTCATTTGCGCGCCCGCCTTTTGAAAGAAGTGCAGACGAACGTCGCGATGAAAGTGGAAGAAACCGATTCCGCCGATGCGTTCAAAGTGTCCGGTCGCGGCGAATTGCATTTGTCGATTTTAATCGAAATGATGCGCCGCGAAGGCTATGAATTGCAGGTCGGCAAACCGATGGTCATCATGAAAATGATCAACGGTCAGAAATGCGAACCGTTGGAACGCTTGAATGTCGACGTGCCGCAGGAATTCATGGGCACCGTTATGGAAAGTCTCGGACCGCGTAAAGCGGAACTCATCAGCATGAATGAGCTGTCGGGTTACCTGCGCATGGAATTTATCATTCCGGCGCGCGGTCTGATCGGCTTCCGCAGCGAGTTTTTGACGAATACCAAAGGCAACGGTGTTATGTACCACGTATTCCACGGGTACGCTCCTTTCAAAGGGGAGATTCCGATGCGGACGCGCGGCGCGCTGGTCGCTGTCGAACCGGGCGAAACCACCGCGTACGGCTTGGGTAATATCGAAGAACGCGGTACGCTTTTCCTCGGACCGAATGAATCCGTGTATGAAGGCCAAGTAGTCGGCGAAAACGCTCGCGATACCGATATGGACGTCAACCCGTGCAAGAAAAAACACGTATCCAACATGCGCGCGTCGGGCTCCGATGATACGATTCGCTTGACTCCGCCGCGTCAATTTACGTTGGAAGAAGCGCTGGAATGGATCAACGACGACGAAACGGTCGAAGTGACCCCGCACGCCATCCGCATTCGCAAACGTATTTTGAGCCAGCAGGCCCGTTACAAAGCGGCGAAGAAAAAACAGCAATAATAAAAAGACCTCGCAAGAGGTCTTTTTTGCGTGCATCAGGAATGTGTCACTCGGCGCCGGCTGATGAAACGGAGCAGCCACCAACCGAAGTAGGCGAAGAGCATAAAGATCGCGAAATAGTCAACGAAAAATAAAATCGCGCTCGGTTCCGCTTTTGGGTGTTTTAAATACAAATACGCCATTTTCAAAAAGAAATTACGAGCGACCGCGATATACAAGCCGTACAGACTGATCGCGCCGAGCACCGCGTGCCATTTCCCGCCGAGCGGCGGCAAAACACGCCGCATTGTGTGACGCAAACTGTCCCAATAAAAGCCGGCGTGCATCGCGACAAGCGCGTAAAACCAAGACGACGAACAGATGTGAACGTACTTGGCATAGCGTAACACTTCACGGCCCGGATGCGGGATCAGCGATGAAAATAAAAATCCCGAAAGGAAACAAATGACGAATACCGCGCAAAGCACATAGTTCGCTGCGCGCAGAAAACGAACTCTCGGCGTCGCGCGCCGGGCTAATTTTCCCAAGGCGCGGCGATGTTCGTAGACATGGTAGCCGACAATCAACGCGAAAAGATAGGCGATCCACTCATGACCGCTGAGTTTCGTCAGCGGGTACGCCATGGTGGCAAAGAGGCTGACCAAAAGCCCGATGTGCATAATGCGTCGTTGCATAATTCCTCCCTCGCGACCATTTCCCCGTGGCCGCTTTACTTTCATTATACCAGCGGCAAGGCAAGCGGCAACCGTCATCGGAACGCCGCAAAGGCGATTCTTACTATGCTATAATAAAACCAGCTGTTTTACGTCTGCGTTGACGTAATTGTCATGGTTGTAGAAAGGGGAAAGAACGTGGACCCTTGGGTAGTCATTCGGCATCGTCTTAACGAAGCGCAATGGTTCAAACGTCTGCGCGATTCTCGCGCTTTATATATTGGTAAACGTTTATATCAGCGGTATATGGATGATGATGTGGGGATGCTGGCCGCGGCCGCGACCTACTATCTGATTTTGGCGCTGGTGCCGTTTATGATTTTCCTGTTTAATATCATATTGTTCGTGGCGGCGTCGCAAATCGATACGGTGTTGCGTTACATGCAGTACCTGCCGGGCGATGTGCCGGCGACGCTCGCGCCGGTGGTTACCGATATTATCGAGCAACGTTCGACCACGGTATTGTCCATCGGTCTTTTATTGGCGCTGTGGTCGTCATCCAAAGGCATCGACACCTTGATCCGCGCGACCGATATCGCGTTTCAGACGGGCAAAAATGTCCAGTCCTATATTCGCGTCAAAACGAAATCGATCCTGTTCACCTTGCTGATTGTCGGCACGATGCTGGCGTCGCTCGGCATTACCGTATTCGGCAACCTGATCGTGAAAACATTTATGGGGGTACTCGGTTTGACGAAAGAATTTCTTTTCTTTTGGAGAATCGGCACCTACCTGATTCCTTTTGTGGCGATGATTTTGGTGCTGGCGGTTTTCTACCGTTACGCGCCGCGTTTCGTCGAACACGAGGGGCGCACGCCCTGGTCGCACACGCTCACCAGCGCCGCGATCGTGACGACGATTTGGGTCGCCATGACGGGGGCGTACGGTTTTTACGTCAGCAATATCGCCAATATGGGCGCGACCTACGGCTCGCTGGTCGGCTTGATGATTCTTTTCATCTGGCTCAATTTGACCTCGCTCATTTTGATTATGGGCGCGGAATTTATCGCGGCGTTTGACGATATGCATTTGTTTTTCACGGTTCCGCGTCGTAAAGATTACCAAACGGAAGACTTTCGGATTGTCTGACGCGACATGTTTCGCACGCCGGATATCCTGTGTTACAATACACTGTATTGAAAGATTTCTATGTAGGAGGCAAGTATGCACATTGTTTTAGTCGAGCCGGAAATTCCCGGTAATACCGGCAATATCAGTCGCTTATGCGCGGCCAATCATCTTGTCTTGCACTTGGTGAAACCGCTCGGATTTTCGATTGATGACAAGCATTTGAAGCGTGCCGGTTTAGACTATTGGGATTTATTGGAAGTTCATATTCACGAAAATTATCAGGCGTTGGTCGAATATCTCAAGGGCCGACGTTTCTGGTTTAATACGACGAAAGCGGAAAAAAGCTATACCGATGTCCGCTTCACTGATGAAGATGTCCTGGTGTTCGGCAAGGAGACCAAGGGACTGCCGGAAGAATTATTGGCCGCGCATCCGGAGCAATGCATTCGGATTCCGATGCGGGCCGAAGCCCGTTCATTGAATTTATCGAACGCGGTGGCGATTGTTTCGTACGAAGCCTTGCGTCAGTTGAATTTTCCCACGTTGGCGAAAAAAGGACATTTACCCGAAGGGAAAGGAGATTCCCATGAATATGTATGATGACGCTTATAATTTAGCGAAAAGTATTCGCGAAAGCGCGGAAATGAAACAGCTGATCGCGGCGAAAGAAAAACTGGCGCAGGACGCGGCGGCGAAAGATCTGGCGGAAGAATTTCTCGCCTTGCAAATGGAAGCGGAATACCGTCGCATGTTGCAGAAAACAGACGGCTGGGACGGCATGGAAAAGTTACAGAGTTTGCAGGTGATGGTGCAAAATAACTCGCTTGCGAGTGAATACCTGCACGCGTTCATGCGTTGGCAGCAGGTGGCCGCCGATATTCAAAAAATCGTCAGCGATGCCATCAGCGAAGGCGTTCCTGATTTGTCTCGCTTTGCGCCGGCGGAGGGAAAGCAGTGACTAAAGAGTATTGGGAAGAGTTGTTTTCCGGCGTTGTCCCCAAGAGCGCGTTGCATTTTGCCGAGCCGATGGCGCGGCATACGACCTTTGCGATCGGCGGACCGGCGGATCTTTATATCGAGCCGGCGACCGAGGCGGAACTGGCGGGCGTATTGCGCGTTGTCGCCAATGAAAAATGCCCGCTGATGATTCTCGGCGGCGGGGCGAATGTGTTGGTGCGCGACGGCGGTGTGCGCGGCGTTGTGATCGGTCTTTCGCGGTTGGTGCGACCCTGCTACACCGACGGCACCCGACTTGTCGTGGCCGGCGGCGTGCGTTTGGCGCAGGCCTCTCGCGCCGCGGCGAAAGCGGAACTGTCCGGTTTGGAATTCGCCTGCGGTATTCCCGGTACGATCGGCGGCGCCGTGTGGATGAATGCGGGCGCGTATGGCGGCGAGATGCAACAGATCGTGACGGAAGTGACGGCGCTCACGCGCGCGGGCGAACGGGTCGTCTACGCGGGAGATCAGCTGCACTTCGCGTATCGCCACAGCGTGTTCCAGGAAACGGGTGATATCATCACGCAGGTGACGATGGAACTGCAACCGGGGAATGCGGCGGAGATTCGCGCGAAGATGGCGGATTATACGCAACGGCGGACGACGAAACAGCCGCTCGATATGCCGAGCTCGGGCTCCACATTTAAGCGGCCCGTCGGCTACTACGCGGGGACATTGATTGAAACGACGGGACTCAAAGGTTTGACGGTCGGCGGTGCGCAAGTTTCCATGCGTCACGCGGGCTTTATCGTCAATTGCGGCGGCGCGACCGCGGCCGATGTGCTGGGCTTGATTGCCGAAGTGCAACGGCGTGTTTTCGCGGCGCATGGTGTAACGCTGGAGCCGGAAGTGCAAATTTTCGGTGAAGATGAACAAAGGAGTGAGGCCGACGATGCGTATTGACGGTCGTGAAACGAATGAATTGCGTCCCGTGACGATCGAACGGGGCGTGAATAAATATGCGGAAGGTTCGGCGCTGATTACCTGCGGCGATACGAAAGTATTGTGCACGGCATCCGTGTTACCGCGCGTGCCGCGCTGGCTGCGCGGCGCAGGACGCGGCTGGGTGACGGCGGAATACCAGATGTTGCCGCGGGCGACGAAAGACAGAAATCAGCGTGAAGCGGTGCGCGGCAAATTGTCCGGTCGCAGTCAGGAAATCCAGCGACTGATCGGTCGCGGTTTGCGGCAGGCGGTTGATTTGGAGGCGCTCGGTGAAGTCGCCATCGCGTTGGACTGCGATGTCCTGCAGGCGGACGGCGGTACGCGTACGGCGTCGATTACGGGCGCATATATCGCGCTCGTGGAAGCGATTGCCGGCATGTGGAACGGCGAAGGGCCGTTTCCGGTGAAGGATTTCTGCGCGGCGGTTTCCGTCGGCGAACTGGCGGGCGTGCCGCACTTGGATCTCTGCTACGAAGAAGACAGTACGGCCGATGTCGACATGAACGTAGTCGCCTTGCAGTCGGGCGAACTGGTCGAGGTGCAGGGCACGGGCGAAGGCGCGACGTTTTCCCGCGCGCAGTTAAATGATCTCTTGGATCTGGCGCAAAAGGGCATTGCCGAATTGATCGCGGCGCAAAAAGAAGCGCTCGGCGATTTGACGGATCTCGTCGGCAGCGTCGGACGGCAAGGCATTTTGCTGGCGACGCATAACAAAGGGAAAATTCGCGAGATGCAGGCCATGCTGGCCGAAGTCGGTTACCAAGGCATTCCTGTGGCGGAGGTGGCGGACCTTCCGGATCCGGAAGAAACCGGCACGACATTTGCGGAAAACGCGCTCATAAAAGCGCGCTACTATATGGAAAAAACCGGACTCCCCGCCTTGGCGGACGACTCGGGTTTGGCCGTCGACGCGCTCGACGGCGCGCCGGGCGTGTATTCGGCTCGCTACGCGGGTACGCACGGCGATGACGCCGCCAACAATGCGAAACTGGTCGCGGAAATGACGTCGGTCGCGCCGCAAGATCGCGGCGCCGAATACGTTTGCGAATTGGCGCTGGTGTATCCGGACGGTACCAAGCGCACGGCGCGCGGCATCTGCCGCGGCGAAATCGTGCTCGAACCGCGCGGCACGGAAGGATTCGGCTATGATCCGTATTTCTACCTGCCGGAGCGTGAAAAGACGATGGCCGAACTCACTTTGGCAGAGAAAAATCGCATCAGTCACCGCGGCGCAGCGTTACGCATTCTCAGCGAACGGTTGCGGGAGCAGTCCGAGTAACGGGCGCGGGGCGGAAAAGCATGACAACAAAAAAAACACGAAAATTAAAGTTATACGGTTTCAATAATCTGACCAAGACGCTCAGTTTCAATATGTATGACGTTTGCTACGCGACCAGCGAGGAGCAGCAGCAGCAATACATCGCGTATATCGATGAGATGTACAATGCCGAAACGCTTACGGAAACATTGCGGGAAGTGTCCGACATCATCGGTGCGCATGTCTTAAACATCGCCGCGCAGGATTACGATCCGCAAGGCGCCAGCGTGACCATGCTGATCGCCGAAGGGCATCCGGGTGCAGCGAAAGAAGATGTGGTCGCGCATTTGGATAAAAGTCACATTACGGTGCACACTTATCCGGAACGCCACCCGCAACGCGGCGTGTGCACGTTTCGCGCCGATATCGACATCTCAACCTGCGGGGAAATTTCACCGCTTAAAGCGCTCAACTTTTTGCTGAAACGTTTTGCGCCGGATATCGCGATCATGGATTATCGCGTGCGCGGATTCACGCGGGATGTCAACGGCAAAAAGATTTACATCGACCACCGCATGCAGGCCATTTCCCACTATATTGAAGCGGCTTTGCGCAACCGTTATAATATTGTCGATGTCAATATGTACCAGGAAAATATTTTCCATTGTAAAATGATGGTAAAGGATTTCGATCTTGACGACTATCTCTTCGATCAGACGCGCGCGGACCTTTCCGCAGGCGAGGCGCAAAAGATCCGGCGACAGTTACGCCAGGAGATGACGGAGATTTATTACGGTCGCAACTTACCGGCGATCAAGGGTGTGTAACCAGAGGAGGGATTACTGTGGATTTGAAACAAGAATCAATGGCAATGCGAAAAGAGCATAACGGCATTTTAACGACGGGACTCAAGATGCCGATCAACGATCGGCACGCGCTGGCGGTTGCGTATACGCCCGGCGTCGCCGAACCGTGTTTGCATATTAAAGAGGATGAGGATCTGTCGTTTTCGCTGACCTTGCGCGGCAACGTGATCGCCGTTATTTCGGACGGCACGCGCGTACTCGGCTTGGGCGATATCGGCGCGGCGGCCGCCATTCCGGTCATGGAAGGCAAAGCGGCAATTTATAAACGTTTCGCGAACATCGACGCGTTGCCGGTCGTTATCAACACCAAGGATCCGGAAGAATTTATCCGCACCGTCAAAATGTTGGAGAAAAACTACGCGGGCATTAATCTCGAAGATATTTCTTCGCCGAAATGCTACGATATCGAAGACCGTTTGATTGAAGAAATGGAAATTCCGGTGTTCCACGATGATCAGCACGGCACGGCGATCGCCGCTTTGGCGGCGCTGCTGGGCGCGCTGCGCTTCGTGAAAAAAGATATTTCCAAAGTCAAAATCGTCATCAACGGCGCCGGCGCGGCGGGTACCGCGATTGCCAACATGATTTTGGCGGCCGGCGCGACCGATATGACGATGCTCAACAGCAAAGGAATTCTGTATGACAACGGTAAATTGAACCGCGTGCAGAAAGATCTTGTCGACCGGATCAATCCGGAAAACCGGCAGGGCACGTTCCAAGACGCGATCAAAGGCGCGGACGTTTTGCTCGGCGTTTCGAAGGCGGGAGCGTTCAAACCGGAAGATATGAAACTTTTGGCCAAAGACAGCATCGTCTTTGCGATGGCGAATCCCGTTCCGGAAATCATGTACGAAGAGGCCATCGCGGCCGGCGTCGCCGTTTGCGGTACGGGACGCAGCGACATGCCGAACCAGGTCAACAACTCGAGCGTGTTCCCGGGCCTGTTCCGCGGCGCGATCGACGTGCATTCGCGGCGGATCAACATGGAAATGAAATTGGCGGCGGCGCATGCGTTGGCCGATTTGATCGACGACAAAGATTTGCGTCAGGATAATGTCGTCATCGACGTCTTTGATGAACGCGTGCCGTTTGCGGTTGCGAAAGCGGTCGCGAAAAAAGCGATCGAAACGGGCGTGGCCCGCATGAAGGAACTGCCGGCGCAGTACCGTGACTAAATGAATGAAATAAAAAAGCACTCTCTTTGGCGGAGAGTGCTTTTTGTTTGCTTACCATTATGTTTCGGCATCAAAAATGAAACGAATCAATGCTCATTCGGATCGTTTCTCGCATCTTCATGGTTTTCATGAATCGTGCCCGGGACATGATCCGGTCCGGCGTAAATCGTGTATAGATTTAGCGATTTTTGGCCGGTACTGATTAGCGAAAACGGCGTGAATTTTACATCCGTTATTTTTATCGTGGAAGATACAAAATATTACGCCTATTATTTTTGCGCAACAAAAAAACGGCCTGCGCCGTTTAACCGCCACCCACTGAAAAATGGAGCGGGTGAAGGGAATCGAACCCTCGTAGCCAGCTTGGAAGGCTGGAGCTCTACCATTGAGCTACACCCGCAAGTGGTCGGAGCAGCAGGATTTGAACCTGCGACCCCTTGGTCCCGAACCAAGTGCGCTACCAAACTGCGCTATGCCCCGATGAAAAATATTATAGCAAAGAAAAGATCATTTGTCACGTACTTTTTTATTTCATTTTCAGTCTCTTGACAAATCATTGGGTTTGCACCCGAAATCCGCTATAATGAAAGAAAAGATATAATGTATTGTACCCCAAAGGAGACGAGCATGCAAGCGCCGAGTGATCTGATTACGACGATAAAACTGACCGCGGCCGAATATTTGCGGTGGCAGGAAGTAGCCGTGGAGCGGTTTCGGGATGTGCCGGGACTGAGCGCGATACTGCTTGAGATGCAACAGAACGAAAATTTATATAATTTCGTCGCGCAAAAAGGCATTTACCAATACCGAACGAAATTGGATCCCGACGTATGGCAAGAGATTGTGCGGCGCTACACGGCGGCGCGTGAGCAATTGGCGCCATACACGACGGCGGAAAATTTGCCGGAGCCGCGGCGGCAGGAGTTCGCGCATGTGTTCTCGCGCATGGAGGCGCAGCATGCCGCGTTGACGGAGGCAGTTGATGATTGGTTTTTCCAGGAGAGCGCGCGCAGCGCGAGCAAGGCGCAAAAAGGCTGCCTGGGCTTGGGCGTCGCGCTTTTGGCGATCGGCGTATCACCGGCGGCGCTGCTGTGGTGGTGGCTCGCGTAGCGTAAAGATGTTTGATTTTATATTGCATGCGTAAAATGTTTCTGAAATTTGTCTGACGCGCGCGCAAAATGCATGCGACAGGCGGCGGGTTATGCTATAATAACGATAACAATTAAGGAGGGAACGACATGGCGAAACATATTCGTACACTCAATCCGGTATCCCTGCAACAGACAGCGAAACACGGCGGTTGCGGCGAATGCCAGACCTCGTGTCAATCCGCTTGCAAGACAAGTTGCACCATCGGCAACCAGGTATGCAAACAACAACAACGGTAAACAGCTGAGGTCCTTTGCGCAGGCGAAGGACCTTTTGCATGTAAGGAGAATTCAATGACGGAAGTTTCTGCAGTACAACCTATGATTCACAAGTTTTATTTAAATGGCGAATACATCGTGCTCGATGTCAACAGCGGCTGCGTGCATCTGCCGGATCAGTTGACGTACGAGCTTTTAGATACCTACGACGGGACGAATCCGGACGAAGCGCGGGCGGCGCTCGGCGATCGCTATCCGGCGGATGAGATTGAAGAAGCGATCGGCGAAGTCGACGAATTGATCGCCGACGGCCTTTTGTTCGCTACAATGGATCCGGCGTTTACCGTCGCGCTTGAAGAACGTCCGATTGTCAAAGCGTTATGCTTAAATATCGCGCATGACTGCAATCTGCGTTGCCGCTACTGCTTTGCGGGCCAAGGCGGTTACGGTAAATGGCGCGAGCTGATGAGTTTTGATACGGCGCGTCGGGCGGTTGATTTTCTGATCGCGCATTCCGGTCCGCGTAAACATTGCGAGATCGATTTCTTCGGCGGCGAGCCGCTGATGAATTACCATGTGGTGCAACAGACGATCGATTATATCCGCGCGCAGGAGAAAAAACACGACAAGATTTTCAAGTTGACGCTGACGACCAACGGCATGCTGTTGGATGAGCGCAAGGTGCAATATTTCAATGAGCAGCATGTCAGTCTCGTGTTGAGTTTGGACGGTCGTGAAGAAGTGCATGACGAGATGCGCCCGGGGGTGCGCGGCGAGGGCACGTACCAGCCGATCCGCGACCACTTGGCGTACGCGGTGCAACATCGTAACGGCGAAGAATACTACGTGCGCGGCACGTACACGGCCAAGAATCTTGATTTTACGACCGACGTGCTTGATATGGTGGACCAGGGTTTCAACGAACTTTCGATGGAACCGGTCGTCAGTGAAGACGACGCGTTCGCGATTACGGAAGAACATTTGCCGCAAATTTTCGCGGAGTACGAAAAATTGGCGCAGGCGTATTTGGATCGCCAACGCGAAGGTCGTCCGTTCCAATTTTTCCATTTCAATATGGATCTTTATCGCGGTCCGTGTCTGCAAAAGCGTTTGCGCGGCTGCGGCGCGGGACATGAATACATGGCGGTTGTGCCGAACGGAGATATCTATCCCTGCCATCAGTTCGTCGGGCGGGACGGGTATGTGATCGGCAATGTGAAGACGGGGCTGTTCGATATGGACACGCCGCGCGCTTTCCGTGAAAATCACGTGCTGAAAAAGCCGACCTGCCAAGGTTGCTGGGCGAAATTTTTCTGCTCGGGCGGTTGCCACGCCAACAATGAAACCTTTGCGGGCGATATTCATGAGCCGTACAAGGTCAGTTGCGAAATCCAGAAAAAACGCATCGAGTGCGCCATGATGATTCAGGCTAAAATGGCGGATATCGAGACGGAGCGGGCGCAGGCGGCGAACAGCGTTTCGGCGCGCGCGTAAGATTGTCGCGGGCGACATCGTTTAGTATAATGAAGAGAGAGTCAAACTAAAGGAGTGAGAGCTATGCAAAAGAAAATGAAACAGGTAATTTCCGCTGTTCTCGTCGGTACCTTATTGACATTCGGCACCGTCGCCAACACCCAGGCATTTGATTTGGGACGTGTTTTGGGCGGCGTGCTGAAAGTCGGCGGTATCGGCTATGTGGTAGATCGTTACTCCGATCAACTCAATAATTTTATTAACAAATTGATGCGCGAAAACGACGTCGAAGCAAGCTATGCGACGAAGGTCGTACCGATCATCAGTGTCGGCGATAAAGGCTACATCGGCGCGGCGCAGGTCATCGGCCCGCAAGCGGCGGTGGACGAAGTCGAAGCGGTCGCGCAGGTAGAAGGTAGTTTCAATGACAAGCTGTTCCGTATCCGCGGTCTGGTGCCGGTTGACAGCAAAAATCCTACGCGTCTGAACCGCGTCAGCGGTGTCGGCGTGTCGGCTATTATTGACGTGCGCTTCTAACGTAAAGAGCTGTTTCGCGTGGCGAAACAGCTCTTTTTGAAAAACCGGACGGTATATGGGTGACGTGATTTTCACGTCAAGGGAAAAGAGGTAACCGAATGAATAAACGCTTGGCGCCGTTGCTTTCGCTTTTGTTGGCACTCCCCTGGGCGGCTTACGCCGCGCCGCCGACATTGGCGGAGCAGGCGACGATTATTGATACAGTCTTGTACGGTGAAGCGCAGTCGGGCGCCCTGCTCGATCGCGTGCAAACGGCGAGCCGTGACGTGTACGGCACGAAACTTGCGCAAGACGGCCTTGCCGAACAGATAGGAACACTTTATAACGACGTGGTGCGAAGCGATACCACAGAACCGTCGCTGGCGACTCGCGTCAATACGCTCGAATGGCAGTTGCGCAACGAAATCAGTCACGCGGCGTTAGCCGAGCGGATCGGCGCGCTGGAGAGCGAAGTGTACGGTGAGAAAAAAGGCGGCAGCCTTTCCGCGCGCGTACTCGGTTTGGAAAAAAGTATTTATAAAAACCGTCACTTTGAATTACGCGAAGTGGAAATGCCGGCGAATACCGTTTTTCCGATTACGCTTTCCGAAGGCGTAGCGACGAAGACCAATCAGGAAGGCGACGCCATTCGGTTCACAGTCGCGCAGGATGTGTTCGTCGATGACGTTCTCGTACTGCCGCAAGGCGCGCAAGGCACGGGGGTTGTGACAAAAATTCAGCCGCCGCGCAGTTTCGGTCGCAACGGTAAACTGGAAGTCGAGTTCAATCAGGTGTTTGGGATCGATGACGAACCGATTGCTACCGTATTGGGACCGGAAGCGAAAGAAAAATTGAAATACGAAGCGGCCGCACTCGGTGCATCGGCGGCCGGCGCGATGGTTTTAGGACCGATCGGTTTGATCGGCGGCTATTTCGTCAAAGGCAGCGATGTCGACATGCCGGCGGGAACGGCGCTTTACATTCAGGTGCAGGATACCGTGAAAACGCATGGCGTCGTCAGCGTGGACGGTGCGCCGCAGGCGCGTAAAAATGATCTTGTCGTGACGACGGAAAATGTCGCGCAGCCGGGCGAAACGAATGCGGCGGCCAAAGAACGTCGGCGCGAAGCGAGCAAGGCGGATGCCGAATCGGCAGGAGCCGCCACTGACGAAGATCTTGAAACGATTACATTACCGCGGGAAACTTCCGCGATGACGTCGGCGGAAAATGCGACGACAGCCGCCGGCGTGGCGGAAGACGCGGCGAAAGAAGCGGAAGAGGCGGCGGCGCAAGCGGAAAAGCACGCCTCGAACGCGAAGGTAGCCAAAGAAGTCGCGACGGATGAAAACTCAAGCGATGAGGCGGTAAAACAGGCGAAAGAAGTTGCCTCGACCTCCGAAAAAGAGGCACATGAAGCGCAAGCCAAGGCCGACGCTGCTGCGGAAACCGCCAAAGTAGCGAAGGACGCGGCGAAAGACGCCGCCAAAAGCGCGAAAGGGAAAGTAAAAGCGGAAAAGCAACAGGACGCCGCTGAAGTTACCATTGAACCGATTGATGAGGAAGATGACGACAATCTTCCGGTTGTGATTATTCGTCAGGAATAGGAGCTCATATGAATAGTGCGTGGTGGTCGCGGGCGGCGCTTGCCGCTTTATTGGTGACACCGATGGCGGCGCAAGCGACGCTTTCTTCGCCGATTTACAGCGGCGCGCCGGCTGCGGAAGTACCAGCGCATGTGTACCCGATGCATCCGTCCACGGGAACGGATTGGGTCATTACGGCGGATACCATGAAATACAACGGCACCGACGGGGAAGTTGCGGCGATCGGCAATACGGTCGCGCGTTACAATACGGCGCAATTTGTAACACCCCGATTGCTCGGCAATCACAAAACGGAAGTATACCGTTTGCCGGATGACGTCGCCTGGACCGACGGTGCGCGCCAGATTGACCTTGCCGTACGCGATCTCAAGTACCATGCGGCGGAGGATACGGCGGCCTTTGCGAATGCCAAGGGTTACTATTCGCGCTTGTACATCGAAGCCGGAAGCGGCGAGTTTTCGCAAGGCGCGAACACCGGCACACTGCAAGATGCCATGGTGACGACGCCGTCGGCGGTGGCCAACACGCCGGATTACCGCATCGAAGCGGAAACGATTACGATCATCCCGCAGGAGTCGCTGCTGGCGGAGGATGTCAATTTTTATATCAAAGATAAACGGATTTTTCACTTACCGCGCTACCGTGTGAATATGGAGCCGGGCCGCCGCAGCAGTTTGGCTTCGTTTTTGCCGCGGCCGTCGTATAAAGCGCACAACGGTTTCGGTTTCAAAGCGAAGATGGAGTATCCTTTGAGCCAACGTACCGAGGCATTTTTTAACTACGCGTGGTATACCAAGATCGGTTTCAAACCCGATATCGGCGTACGCTACTACGCGCCGTACGGAGAATGGAAACTCCATTACAGCAAGGAAGAAAGCCGCTTGAATGACGAATCCGTCTGGATTCAAAAACGTCCGGAATTTATCTTCACGAGCAAGCCGTACCATTTCGGCGCTCGTCCGATCTACGCTCGGGCGCAGCTCGATTGGGGCGATTGGAAAGAAGGCGCCATAAGCGGCAGCCATAGCGGCTACAGCTTGCTTTTGGCGACCGATCCTTTGCGTTTGTCGGAGCGTGCGGAACTGACGTTGGCGACAGGGTATTGGAAAGATTTTTACGGCTACGGCGATATGGACCGCAGCAATTTCTACTACGGCGCGCGTTTGGACTATGACGCCGGTCGCACGCAATGGTGGACAGGCGCGCAGATTAATCATCTTTCCGGCGCGACTCCGTATCGGTTTGACCGATTGGACTTGGAACAACCGACATTTGTGGGGGTTAAATATAAAATCGATCGTCTTAATGCGCTCGGCGCGGAATACACGTGGGATCTCGCCAACGGTGACTTGAAGCACGCGGACTACACTTGGTATCGCGATATGCATTCGCTGGCGGGGACGCTGACGTATCGCGCCAAAGATAAAGAGTGGCGTTTGGACGTGTGGGCGAAAGATTTCTGATGGCGGAGAATGGAATCGGCGCCACGCTGAAAAGAGGCGCCCGACGTATTTCAAAATGGTATTATGTGGCAGGCGCGACGACATGTGTCGTCGCTCTTTGCATGCTGGGCAAGATGCCGGCGGAGCAGCCGCTTGCCGTGGCATCTGCTGCCTCATCCGGCGCAACCGTGTCCGACAAGGGGACGAATGCGAATGCGATTTCGATTTCGCATCGTGGTCATGCGCGTCAGCCCTTTGGCGCCATGACCTCCGCGCTGGAAACAAGACCGGACAAAGCAGCGGCTACCGACGCGGCGCAAGAGGAAGTTCATTCGCAAGCGGCCGTTACCGCAACCCCCGCGATTATTTGGAACGGTACCATGACCGAAGGCGCGACGACGCTCGCGCTGCTGACGATCAACGGTGTGCCGGTGACATTGGCGCCGGGAGAAAGCTATGCCGGCTACACGGTCACCGGTATGACAACGCGTGATTTGACGTTGGCGGGACCGCAGGGCGATCTGCATTTACAGCCTTTGGAGGCGCAATAATGAGCGTAGGCAAGTGGGGAACTTTGCTGCTCGGCCTGAGCCTGCTCGCCGGACCGATTCAAGCGGCGGATGTGCAGGCGAGGGATTCTTCCGTGCGGGAAGTGTTGACCGGGCTGGCGCGGCTGACCGGAGATAACATTATCATCGCCGATGATGTTCACGGCAACGTCACGCTGACATTACATGATGTGACGCCGCAGGAGGCGCTGCAGCTGGTGGCCGAGGCGGCGGACGTGACGCTGGTGAAAAACGGACGCACGTGGCTCGTGCACGGCACGCAAACGAACGAAAAAGCGGCCAAACAGGCGCGCGCCTTCGCCTTGAATTATGCTGACCCCGTGAACGTGCAAAAAGAGCTCACGGCGATTGTACCGGCAGAACAGGTGCAAATTAACCCGGAGAGCGCGAGCGTCATCGTTTACGGGACGCCGCGCGAACTGGCGGAAGTGGATCAGCTGCTGAAGAAAATCGACTACGCGTATCGGCAGGTCAATGTTTCGGTGGAAGTCGTCGCGGTTAACCGCGATCATATCAAAGAACTCGGGATTGATTGGGACTGGTTGCCGCTGACGGGCAGCGCGCGCTATGAGACGCGCTACGAACGCGGCCGCGGCGCGCGGGAGAAAGTGGAGGAGATCGTCACGCCTGAAGGATTCGGCTCGATTCAGTTCGGGAAAACCGTGGCGGGGCATCCATATTCCTTTTTCTTCCGCGCGAAGTTAAATGCGCTGGTCGCCGACGGCAACGCGCAAATTTTGGCGCGGCCGAATATCACGACGGTCAACGGCAAGACGGCGCGGATTTTGATCGGCAATAAAATTCCCGTGCTGGTCGATCAGATCACCAACGGCGAAAAAGTGACGACAACGGAGTATCGCGACGCGGGCATACGTCTTTTGTATACGCCGCGCGTCAACGCGGCCGGCGAGATCACGGCCGACGTGACGGCGGAAGTATCGACGCCGTACCTGGTTCCGGAACTGTGGGCGTACCGCATCACGACGCGCGAAGCGCAAACGACCGTGCGCCTGCAACCGGGCGAAGCGCTTACGATCGGCGGCTTAATTGATCGCGAGGAGCAAACGAGCGAACGGCGCGTGCCGATTTTAAGTGAAATCCCGATTCTCGGACGATTATTCCGCACGACCGAGCATACGAAAAATAATGCGGAAATTATGATAACGATTACGGCGGATTTGCTTCCGGAACGACCGCCGCAGCCATAACAGTACGCCGAATCGGCGGGGAGGGCACATGGCTATGATCAAAGTTGTCGGGCTCTCGAAAGCCTTCGGCAGCGAAACTATTTTTAAAAATGTCACATTTACCGTCGCGGAAGGACAACGCGTCGGTCTGGTCGGCCGCAACGGTGCTGGCAAATCGACGCTGCTGCGTTGCGTCATGGGTACGCTGGAGGCGGACTCGGGCAGCGTGAGCGTGACCGATCAGGCGACGATCGGTTACGTGCAGCAAAGCATCGACTTCGGCGCGCAGACATTGCGCGAAGTGGTCGAAACCGCGTGGGAAGACGTGCGGCGCATCGAGCATGAACTCGAGGATCTGACCAAGCGCATGGGACGGACTTCCGATCCGGCGTTGCTTGAACGCTACGCGAAACTGGAAGACCGATTTGAACGGCTCGGCGGTTACGCTTATGAAACGATGACGCGGCGGATCATGATCGGCCTCGGCTTCACGGAAGCGGACTGGGACCGCGCGGCGAATGATTTCTCGGGCGGGCAAAAGACAAGGATCAATTTGGCGCGCGCGCTCGTACGTCGGCCGGATTTTTTGTTGCTGGATGAGCCGACGAACCATTTGGATATCGCGATGACGGAATGGCTTGAAGATTTCTTGCGCAGTTATCGCGGCGGCATTTTGCTGGTGTCCCATGACCGCTACTTTTTGGATGCGGTGACGACGGACATTCTGGATCTCGAGCAACATCAGGTCACATCGTATCGAGGCAATTACAGCGCGTTCAGTAAAAAGAAGTCGGCGCGTTTCTATGCCGACTTGCGCGCGTATGAAAAACAGCAGGAAGAAATCGCGCAAACCGAAGCCTATATTCGCAAATATAAAGCAGGTATCAAAGCGAAGCAGGCGCGCGGTCGGCAAAGTCAACTGAATCGCCTGGAACGCCTGCAAAAGCCGGTGACCGAGACAACGCTCGCTTTTTCGTTTCGTCCGGCGACCGGCACGGCGGAGCGGGTCTTGGATGTGCAGGAGCTGGCGGCGGCGTATGGGGACCGCACCATTTTTAAAGACATTTCCTTTTTGTTGCGTCGTGGCGACACCGTCGGCATCATCGGTCCGAACGGCATCGGCAAGTCGACGCTTTTGTCCGTGATTACCGGCGAAAAAACGCCGGCGCACGGCACGGTCACATTCGGCAATCGCGTCGCGCTCGGTTACTATTCGCAGGAACACACCAATTTGCATCCGAACCGCACGGTGCTCGAAGAGGTCATGCAGGAATACGGCTGCGGCGAAGATGACGCGCGTCATATTTTGGGCGGCTTTCTTTTCCGCGGCGACGACGTGTATCGTCTCGTCGGTCAGCTTTCCGGCGGGGAGCAGGCTCGGCTGGCGTTGCTGCTGCTGCTTTTGGAAGAACCGAATGTGCTCATTTTGGACGAACCGACGAACCATTTGGACATCCCGACGCGCGAAATGATTGAAGACGCGTTGCTCGAGTTTGGCGGCACGTACCTCGTCGTGTCCCATGACCGCTACCTTTTGGATCGACTGGTACAACGCACGCTTTCCTTTGAAGACGGGACTTTCCGAGAATATTTGGGCAATTATTCCTATTGGAAAGAAAAACGTAAGGAACTGCTGGAGACGGGTCGCATTCCGACAGCGGAGACGCCTGCGCCGCGAAAAAAAGAAAATACGGCGACAGCGCCGGCGTCGGACGTTTCGCCCGCTCCGCCGCCACCGCGCGCGACGGATTCTTTCCGCGCGGCACCGCAGGCGGCGAAAAAAATCGCGGCGCTCGAGCAGGAAATCGCCCGCACGGAAGCGACGATCACGATGATTGAGACGCAGATCGCGCAAACGGTCGATGCGGACGAGTTGACGGAACTGGCCGAATCGCTTTCGGCCGCGCAGGAAAAATTGACGACGCAGTACGAAAAGTGGGAACACTGGGCGCAAATGCTTGATTAAAATATTTTTTGAAAAAGTTTTAAAAAAGTGTTGACAGATGTAAAAATCGCTGGTAGAATCAATCCAACACCAAAAAGCAATGACCGGGACCAAATTTTTCGACAAAGAACTTTTCAGAGAGCAGACGCTCGGTGCGAGTCTGCAAGTCAGCCGGAAAAGAATACCTCACCCGTTAGCTTTCGTCATGAATGAAGTAGTGACGAACGTCGCCGGCGTTAACGGACCGAGAGATAAACCAGGGTGGTACCGCGTAACTACGCCCCTGCAGAGATATTTTCTGCGGGGGTTTTTAAGTACCACGAGAAGGCAAGGAACGGGCTAAAGTCTTCGCCAATGATTTTTCAGAGAGCAAACGGCGCTGCGAGTTTGCAAATCGGCGAAGAGGATTACATCACCCGCGAGCCGCAACGTGAATGGAGTAGCGATTGCCGTCGCCGGCGTTAACGGACCGAGAGATAAACCAGGGTGGTACCGCGCCACCGCGCCCCTGCAGGATATTTTCCTGCGGGGATTTTTTTATCCTCGAAGTAACGCCAAAACGGTTTTTAATAGAGAAAGGATGATATTCATGAAACGCTCCCAGAAATTAATTCAAGAAGAAAGTCATTATTTTGCGCCGGCAGGTCGGATTCCGTATTATCCGTTGGTCATTGATCATGCGCACGGTTCAACGCTGACCGATGTCGACGGTAACGAATACCTCGACTTGTTGACGAGCGCCAGTGCCTTGAACGTGGGGCACACACCGGAGCCGATCGTGAATACCATTATCGCCCAGGTAAAGAAAATGATTCATTATACTCCGGCCTACATGTATCACGAGCCTTTGGTGCACCTCGCGAAAAAAATGTGCGAGATCACGCCGGGAGATTTTGAAAAACGCGTTATCTTCGGCTTGACCGGCTCCGACGCCAACGATGCCCTGATCAAGTTCGCCCGCGGGTACACGGGCCGTCCGTACATCATTTCCTTTGTGAACGCGTACCACGGCTCGACCTACGGTTCGATCTCCATGTCGGCGATCAGTCAAAACATGCGCCGCAAAATCGGTCCGTTGTTGCCGGGCTTCTACCATATTCCGTTTCCGGACAGTTACCGCGGCATGTACGGCAGCGCGGAACCGAATACGGTAGAAGAATACCTCGCGCCGCTGAAAGAAATGTTGGCGACCTACGTGCCGCCGGAAGAAGTGGCGGCGGTGGTTATCGAAACGCTGCAAGGCGACGGCGGCTTGTTGCAACCGGTCGACGGTTACTTTGAAGCCTTGCAGAAATTGTGCAAAGAACACGGCATTCTCTTTTGCGTTGACGACACGCAGCAGGGACTCGGACGCACCGGCACATGGTGCTCGCTGGAACACTGGCATTTGGATCCCGACCTTGTCGTTTACGGTAAATCGCTCGCGGCGGGATTGCCGCTCTCGGCCTTGGTCGGACGCAAAGAGATTATGGAAAGTCTGGATCGTCCCGCGCATTTATTCACGACCGGAGCCAATCCGGTATGTTGCGCGGCGGCGCTTGCGACTTTGCAATACATCGAAGACAATGATTTGCTCGCGGAAAGCACGCGCAAAGGCAAGATCGCACGCGAGCGGATGGAAGATTGGCGCGAACGTTTTGACTGCGTCGGTAATGTTCGCGGCTTAGGCCTTTCGCTCGGTGTTGATATCGTCGCCGATAAAAAAGCGAAAACAAAAGATCCTCACGCCGCGCTCGTTATCTGCAACCGAGCTTACGAAAAAGGCGTCGTGATGATCGCTTTCGCCGGCAGCGTTTTGCGTTTCCAGCCGCCGCTGACGATCACGGATGAAGAACTCAATAAAGCATTGGATATTATCGAAGAAACCTTAACGGAATGGCAGGATGGCCGGCTCGCCGATTATAAAGTCGACGGTCAAGGCTGGTAAGGAGGGACATTATGGAACAAGTCAACTGGCGTAACGTAGTCAAACTGAGCGGGGCGTACATCGCCTACCTCATCGGCTCGGGCTTTGCCACGGGTCAGGAAGTATTACAGTTTTTCGTTTCGTACGGCATGAACGGTTTGTACGGCGCGTTGATCAGTGCCGTTTTGTTCTGCTCCATCGGCGTGATCGTCATGCGCAAGGGACATGAATTGCAGCTCGAACGGCCGTCGCTGATTTTCCGTCATTACTGCGGCAATTATTTGGGACGCGCGATCGAGTATTTCACATTGCTCTTCATCTTTTCGATCGTCGTCATCATGATCGCGGGTTCGGGCGCCATCGCGGAAGAATATTTCGGCGTGCCTTCCGCGGTCGGTTGGCTCGGCATGGGCGTTGTCGCGATGATCACGGTGCTCGCCGGCTTGCGTCGCCTGGTCGATATCATCGGCGCGATCGGACCGTTTATCGTCGTCTTTACCGTCGCCGTCGGCATGTACACATTCTTCCATGATTTTAACTGGACCAACATGTCGGTCGGAACGACGAGCGCCGCGCTCGCTGTCCGGCCGGTCGCGCATTGGTGGCAGGCGGGAACATTATTCTTCTGCTACAACATGCTCGCCGGCATGGTCTTTTTCACCGAACTCGGCGCGCAGGCATCGAGTCGTAAAGAAGCGGGGATCGCCGGTTTTTGCGGCGGCTTCTTCCTGATGCTGACAGTCTTCGGCATGCTGTGCGGCATGCTCGCCAACTTTGACGCCGTGATCGGTCTGCAAGTGCCGAATCTGTATCTCGGCGCGAAGATCAGTCCGCTGGTTGCGCTCGTTTTCTCCGTCATCATCATGCTCGGGATCTATTCGACCACCGCGCCGATGTATTGGCTGATCAAAAATGAGTGTCTGAAAGTTGTTCCGCAGCGTTGGGAAATCGCACTGACCGTTGCACTCGGCGCGGTATTCATGCTCGGCGGTTCGTTCCCGTTCGGCAAATTGGTATCGCTCATTTATCCGTTTGTCGGCTATGTGGGTTTTGCACTGGTTCTGGTCGTCTTTGCCCGCACACTCTTTAAAAACTCGTCCGATGACGCGCAAGGTGATGTACAGACGGTGGATTAAGATACTAAAAAAGCTCTCCCGAAGGAGAGCTTTTTTAGTTGTTTGGAGAATTAGTAAGATTAAGCTTCTTCCGCAACGGGACGAAGCACGGGGCGGGTGAAACCGAGACCGAGATCGCGTACCATCACGCGATCCGCTTTGGGATCCCGACCGCCGGTAGTGAGGTAGCCGCCGACCATAATGCCGTTCAAACCGGCATTCAAAGCGTACGCCTGCAGATCGCGCAAGTTGACTTCGCGACCGCCGGCGGTGCGGATCAAAGCCCGCGGCAAGATGAAACGGAAGACCGCAAACGCCCGCAGAATTTCCAGCGGCGAAAGCGATTTGTTGTTTTCAAAAGGAGTGCCTTTAATCGGATTCAGAATATTGAGCGGTATGGAATCGACGCCGAGTTCTTTCAGCGTAAACGCCATTTCGACGCGTTGTTCGTTCGTTTCGCCCAAGCCGAGAATCCCGCCCGAGCAGACGCGAATACCAACGTCTTGCGCCGCTTTCAATGTCGTCAATTTATCTTCAAAGGTATGCGTTTGGCAAATATCCGGAAAATGGCTCGGAGCGGTTTCGATATTGGAATGGTAACGGGTGACTCCGATATCTTTGAGTTGTTGCAACTGGTCTTTAGTGACGAGTCCGAGCGAGCAGCAGATTTCAATGCCCACTTCGGCACGGATGCGCTTGAGCGCGCGCACGATGTTTTCAAATTCGCGCGGATTGCCCTGGTTGCGTCCGCTGGTGACGATGGAGAAACGGACCGCGCCGGCCGCTTTGGCTTTTTTCGCGGCATCGACTAAGACGTCTTCATCGAGGAGGGGATATTCTTTCACCCCGGTATTATAGTGCGAAGATTGCGCGCAAAACGCGCAGTTTTCCGGGCAACGACCGCTGCGCCCGTTGATGATCGCGCAAAAATCAACACGATGACCATTGTACTTTTGACGAATTTTATCCGCCATCGCCATTAAAAGCATCGTATTTTCATCACTGGTGTTGATCAGGGAAATGCCTTCTTCTTTCGTGATTTCACCGCCGTCGAGAACACGGTCGGCCAGCGCAATAATTTGCGCGCAAGTTGCGTCCATCATTCCACCCCGTTCATGCTGTAAATGTTTCCGTATTTCTTATGTTTACTCTTGTATTGTAACCGCATTAACAATATAAGTCAACGGCGAAAATTTTATCAGTTTACAAAAAAGATCTGCGCCGATAATTTGCGTTCTTTCTCTGTCATGTTTTACAATAAAGTTATTAATGGAGGAACACATGACAGGTACCAAAGAGTCGCCGTTATATTTGCGGCTATATCGCGCGATGCGCGAAAAAATAGAAACCGGTGTTTGGCCGGCCGGCATGCGTTTGCATTCGGTACGTGCGCAAGCGGCGGAGCTCGGCGTCAGTAAATTTACCGTTGAACGCGTGTACAGTCGGCTCGCAAGCGAAGGCTATATCGTGGCGAAAAATCGCGCGCGCTTTACCGTGATGCCGCAACTGACGATCTGGCAATCTCCGGCGCGGCCGCAGCCTCGCACCAAAACCGAAGTCACGTATCGCTATGATCTGGCGCAAAGCGGCATGGATCGCGACGGCTTTTTATTCGCCGCGTGGCGGCGTTCACTTTCGCGGGTGTTCCGCGATGAAAAACGGTTGCTGTGTTACGGCGATATTCAAGGTGAGCGGGAACTGCGCGAAGCGTTGGCGCAGTACGGGGCTCAAGCTCGGGATACGCGGGCGTATGCCGACGACATCATCATCGGTTCGAATACGCAGCAATTGTTGCGGATTTTAGCCAGCCTTTTGCAAACGGAGTACGGGGAAGTTTTGTTTGCGGAAACGGAATTTCCGTTGGGTGTGGATACGATGAGCGATGCGGGATTTACCGTGCGCATGTTGTACGGCGGCCACGCCGAACTTTTGCAGGCGCCGTTGCAAAATGCCCGCAAGCGCATCCTTTACGTATTGCCGTCGCTCGCCTATCGGGCGGCGGATGTGATGCCCGCGCAGATTCGCGCCGAACTTTTGTCGTGGAGCGAGCGTACGGACGGGTTGATTATTGAAGACGATTTCGACAGCGAACTTTCTTACTACGGTTCACCGGTAGCCTCGTTGCAGGGGATGGGTGATGGCACGCGCGTCGTCTATATCGGAGCGCTTTCCAAAGTGCTGCCGCCGTCGTTGCGTTTGGCGTACATGATTTTACCGCCGGACTTGATGCAACGTTTTTTGGCGCGCCGCGAGTTATATCGTCAGACGGCGTCGGTGGCGGAGCAACTGGCGCTGGCGGATTTCATTGAGCGCGGTCATTTCACGCGGCAGATTCGCCGTTTGCGTAAACTGTACGCGGAAAAAGGAGAGCTGCTGACGAACGCATTACAGCAGACGTTCGGTGACGCGATACGGATCGATGCGCCGACCGCGGGCATTTATTTGCCCGTGTACGTTAAAACAGCCGCGTCTCGCGCCGCCTTGGTGCGCGCCGCCGCTCGACGCGGACTGCATTTGCGGCGGGTGAAACCGCAGCATAATGAACCGGTTAACGAACGCATGTTACTGCTTTCTTTCGGTGAAATTGAGCGCGACGATATACCGGAGGTCAGCAGAATATTATACGCGGCGTATCAAGATACTTTGAAGGAGGCCTGAGATGGCGAAACGATTTCGATTTATTCACTGTGCGGATTTGCATTTAGGAACGCCGTTGGCTATCCGGGAAGCGCCGTCACGGTATTGGGAAAAAACATTGCGCGACGCGACTTTTCAAGCGTTCCGCAACATCGTCGATACGGCGATTGAAAAACGCGTCGCCGCGATTGTGATCGCCGGTGACGTATATAACTCGGCGGACCACAGTTTGCCGGCGCAGCTGGAATTTTCGCGCGAACTGTTTCGCGCGGCCAATGCGGGTATCAGCACGTTTATCGCGCACGGCAACCACGATCCGGTGAGCGCGTGGCAGGCGCAGGTGCCGTTGCCGCCGACCGCGCATGTGTTCAGCGCGGACAAAGTGGAAGGATTACCGCTCGTGGTGGAAAATGAAACCGCCGCGATGATTTACGGCCGAAGCTATGCGACGATGCACACGGACGGTCGCTGGGCGTCGGATTATGTGCGCGGCGAAAGCGATCCGTACGCGATCGCCGTCATGCACACGCAGGGACCGAAAGCGGCGTCGGACGGTCCATATGCGCCGCTCAGCTGGGACGAGATCCGCCAAAGCGGGATTGATTACTGGGCGCTCGGCCATGTGCACACGCGCGAGGTGCTATCGGAAGATCCTTATGTCGTCTATCCGGGCAACGCGCAAAGTTTGACGGCGGCGGAAACCGGCCCCCGCGGCTGCTACCTTGTTGAAGTGGGCAGTCACGGCACGACGATGCTTGAATTTATCGCGACCGATGCCATTCGCTCGGAAACATGGGAGTTTTCCGTGACGGATCTGACGGATGTGGAGATGTTCATCAAAGCGGTGTTGGCAAAGCGGCAGGAACGTCGTCAGGAAGTAGGTAAACCCTTGCTCGTGACTTTGGTTGTGAGCGGGCGCGGTGCGCTGCATCAGGTGTTTTCTGATCCGGCGGCGCGACAGTCCATTCTGGCGCGCTTAAATGAAGAAGAAGAAATGAAACACATCTTCGTGTATTGCCGCGCTCTTTTAGATCAGACGACGGCGGCGGTCGATTGGCAGGCGCGACGGGAAATTCCTGATGCGACGGGTGATTATCTGCGCGCGGTGGATCGACTGCGCGCCATGTCGCCGGAGGAGCGGCACTACGCGTTGCGACAGGCCGTCGCGGCGCGACCGGAATGGGAACGCTACGCGCGTTACTTCGGAGAACTCAGCGACGAGCGTTTGGAAACGGCACTCCGCCGCGCGGAAATAGCGGGTGCGCAACGGATATTGGGGGATAACGGCGATGAAGCTGACTGATTTACAACTGCAACGTTACGGCATTTATCAAAATGTTTCCTGGCAGCCGCCGGCCGCCGGACTGACCGTTATCTGCGGTGAAAATGAAAGCGGCAAAACGACGCTGCTGCAATTTGTGCGCGACATGCTGTTCGGTTACCGCCGCGGCAAACGGCGCGGCCGCAAAGGCAATTTGGCGGTCGAGCTGGCGAACGGTCGCGTGTATCGCATTCACCGCGATGAAGGGGAAACGAAAGTCACGGACGATCGTTTGGAAACCGTCATCGGCGAACCGGCGGATTTGTGGTGGAACGGTTTGGATCGCAATACGTATGAACAGGTTTTCGCGATCGGGCTGGAAGATCTGCAGGGAGCGGCGATTCTCGCTCAGGACGATGTGCGCGCGGGCTTTTTGAGCATGCAGGGCGGCGAGCAGTTGGCGCGAACGCAGCGGGATGTGGCGAACGCGCGGGAGGAACTGCTGGTGGCGTCGCCGCAGGGCAAACGCGTCATCAATCAACTGTTAAATGATTGGCAAAAAGCGCAAAACGATGTCGTAGCGCTGGCCGGGGAAGAAGAAGAGTTCGCCGCCATTCGTCGCGAACAAAACGAAGTCGATGCGCAAATCAAAGCGGCGGAAGAAGCCATTGCCGCGCTCGATGTGCGCGATCGCACGATGGATAAACAGATCGGCGCGTGGGAATACTATCGGGAAGGCATCGAAACGAAACGGCGCCTGGATTTGTGCAGCACGATCGAGCATTTTCCCGCCGACGGCAAAGAGCGCTGGAATAAATTGGTGCAGCGCATGGCGGATGTCAATGAGCAGCGCGAAGCGGTACAACAAAAACTCGCGGCGATTGCGCCGACCGCGCGGCAGGATGTGGTGACGCTTGAACCGGAGCGCGATGAAATCGCCACGCTTTATCGGGAAAGCGAACGTTGGCGCGAACTGCAACAAGAACAGGTCGCAAAAAACGAGGCGCTGGCCGCTTGGCAGCAGGAATTCGCGGCGCGCACGGAAACCGTGGCCGCGTGGCCGATGGCGGAGACTGCGAAACTCGGCACCGTCGACTGGACGAAAGGGCGGGAGCTTGCGGCGCAGTTGCTGCGACGTGATAACGAACTGCATTACTGGGAAAATGATGAGCCGGTGATCGAAGCCGCGCAGGAAATTAAAACGGACGACGTACCGCGCCTGACCGATGAAACCGAATTCCAAAACTGGGAGCAGGAAGGGCAGGAAATGTTGCTGCTCGCGCGTGAAAAGCAGCACTTAACCGATGAGATCGAATGGTTGGAAACATTGCCGGTCAAACGGTATTCCGCGTTTTTCTGGCTGGGATTTTTGCTCGTGCTGGGCGCGCTCGCGGCGTTTTATCTTTACTTCACCGGCGGTCTCGGCATGGAAGCACTGTACATCGTCGGCGGCGCGTTGGCGCTTTCCCTGTTGTGCTTTTATTGGAACTATCGCAAGAGTCATCAAAATGAATACCGTCTGGCCAAACTGAACGCGCGACTGGCAGAACTGCAGGGGCGGCAGACGGAATTGGCGCAACGCTTAGAACTTGCCGTTCCGGAAACGGAAAGCGAACTCGAAAATTTCCGGCAGGAGCTCGAAACGGCTCGCCGTGATTTTTACCGTTACCAAACGCAGCTGCAGGCGATCTCCTGGCAGGCGGAAAGCGAACGCCGGCAACGCTTGGAACACGAAAAATGGGCCGCGCGCGGCGCGAAATTGCGCGCCGATCGCGAAATCTCCGAGGAAGCGTGGACGAAGTGGCTGGCGGCTGAACATTTGCCGCCGACCGAGGCGGCGGAAATCGATTTACGCCAGGCGCAATGGCAGGAACTTTTCACGGCCAAAGGCGAAGGCGAAATTTTGCGCGTGCAGTTGGAGCGGATTGACCGGCAATTGACCTCTTACACCGAGCGAACGGCATCGCTTTTGCAACGCATCGGCGAAACCGCGCCGGCGACACCGGAAACGATCATCGACATGGCGGATCGTTATCAGGAACAGATGCTGCAATGGCAAAGTTTACAGGAAAAAAATCGGCGCCATGAAGAATTGTCCAAAGAAAAAGCCTTGCTCGATGAGCGTTGGACATTGTGCGAGAACGAAATGAACGCGTTGCTCGCGCTGGTGAACGCCAAAGACGCCGCGGAGTTCGTCGATAAAGTGAGCGCGTATGAAGAATGCGACCAACTGCGCAAAGATTACGAACGTGTACGGCAAAATTTGCGACTGTACGCGGGCAGCGAAGCGGAATTTAACCGCCTTTGGCTGCAGCTGGAAACCGGCGCGTATGAAACGTGGCTGGATCGGCGCGATCAGTACGAACGCTCGCTCAGTCAGCGCAAAACCGAGCTCACGCAACTGCGCCAACGGGAAGGCGCGTTGCAAAGCGAATTGGCGCGTTTGATCAAAGACGATCGCCTCACCAAAGCGCTGGAACGTCGCGCCCAAGTGGAAACGCAACTGCAGGCGGCCGTGGACGATTACCTCGCGCTTGTCGTGAGCGAATACCTGCTGGATGAAGCGCGTCGTGCCTATGAAGCGGACGGCAAACCGAATGTGATCGCGCGCGCCGGACAGTACCTCTCGCAGATGACGAGCGGCCGCTACACGCTCGCGCTGACCGCGGAAGGCGTCGTACAGACCATCGACAGCACGCACAGCACGAAAGAAGCTGCGATCTGGTCCAGCGGTACCGGCGATCAGGTGTATCTTGCGTTGCGCCTGGCGCTGGCGCTCGCGTTCGGCGAAAAAACGGAACCGATGCCAATTATTTTAGATGATATTTTCGTGCGCTTTGATGAAACGCGGCAGCGGGAAACATTACGTTTTCTGCTGGCATTCGCGCGGACACGACAGGTATTGCTGTTCACCTGCCACCAACGCACCGCGGAATTGGCCAAAGAAGTGGATGCGGATAATCACGGCCATTACTATCGTTTGCGTTCCGGCACGATCAGCGCGGAATAAAATAAAAAGCGAAGACAATGTCTTCGCTTTTTTTGTATTTTTTGTGATCATCCGACGTAAAAAAATGCGCGCGACTCTTTATTCTTCACTCGTCGCATCGGCGAGATGCAAATCCGCCGCGTACAACAGTTTCGCTTCCGCGGGGCTCAACATGCCCTGTCCGGTCATCGCGTCAAGCACTTGGCGCTGGCGGGCCTTCGCGTTTTCAAAATGGGCCAGCGGATTATAGGCGCTCGGCGCTTGCGGCAAACCGGCCAAAACGGTGCATTGCGCCGGCGTAAGATCGCGAGCGTCGCAATGGAAATAGGTCAGCACGGCCGCCTGCAAACCGTACGCGCCGGCGCCGTAGTAAATGGTATTTAAATACAACTCCAAAATTTCTTCCTTACTGTACACGCGTTCCAGACGGCTTGCGAGCAACATCTCCTGCGTCTTGCGCATCCACGTGCGATCGTGCGAGAGAAACAAATTTTTCACGGTTTGTTGTGAAATCGTACTGCCGCCCTGCAGCGTCTCACCCGCCTGATAATTAGCGACGAGCGCTCGCGCGACGCCGATTAAATCAATGGCGCCGTGAGTGTAAAAACGTTTGTCTTCCGTCGCGATGATCGCCTGTTTCAGCGTCGTCGGAATTTCCTCGGCGGGCACGAAAGTCGAGCGGTCGATCATGCTCTCGACAGCGGCGTGCGGATCGTACAGTTGCTGCCCGAACGAGATCGGATCCGCATCCCGCATCGCGTCGGCGGTCGACGTCACGCCCTCTTTGAGCGCGTCGAATGGCGCAGCGGGATCGTCAGGCGGAGCCGACCACCACCACCAACCACCGAGAATAAGTGCAATCACTAATATAAAGCGCATAGAATCTCCTTTTCTATTGCTATTATCTAAAAAAGGTTATAATAAAACATACAGAAAGCCACCTATTTGGGGCGTGTTGACTGTCCGAGCCGTCGTTGTGTGCATCTTCTAATGCACGACGAGCGTGTCTCTCTGCGGAGCGCTGGTAACGCTCCGATTTTATTATGTAATTAATCTTCTTTAGAATCAAAGAATCTTGCGCCTATTGCTATGCCAAAAAATATAATTGCTAACAAAATCATGTAAGTCGCCACGGCGCCGCCGAGTGCCGGGCCAAGTAAATAAGCATGATCAATAAGACCGGTTGGCGTTGGAAGAAGAAAAACCTTATAGCCGGTAGCAATTAAAATAACAAACAATGCTTGCGCGCCACACAATAGGGTAAAGGAAATAAAAGATAGATACCCGCAAATGGCGGCGATAAGACTAAAACCAAAATACCACAACACGGCTGATAGGAGTCCGGCTAAAAATACCAGTGGCATGACGTTTCTCCTCCTTAAAAATAATTATTTAATAATACTTTGCTTAATAATGGCAATACCTAATATACGGAAGTCGTCATGGTTATTGGCGTTGAATATCATAGGTGGATAGGCGGGATTCTCTGACTGCAAGATAACGCTTGCACCGTTCCGATAAAAACGCTTAAGGGTGACCGCCTCGCCGTTAATGCGCACAACTACCACTTGACCGGATTTCGCTTCTTCTTTCGACTTAACGAAGACCGTATCACCGTCACAAATTCCCATGCCAATCATGCTGTCCCCATTAACGCGCAGACAAAAGTCGGCGTTCTCCGCCGTACCGACATACCCTTCAAAATATTGTTGCGACAATACCGGTTCTTTTGTCGAGGTAACTTCCGGCAAGGGGACTTTTTTAAATTTAGGAATAAAAATATTAGGGTCGTCTGGTATCGCTCGCGCTGCCGTGGTTGGTGGGAACAGATCGCCCACACTAATCTCGAACACAGTAGCTATTTTGAACAAAAGATCTAGCTCCGGCTCGCTCGTCCCGCTTTCATATCCTGAAATAGTATTATGCTTGGTGCCTATCTTATTGCCCAGTTCTCTTTGTGTAAGTCCGTGCAATTTTCGGTATTCTCGAATTTTGGTCGCTACAAAAAGCTTAGTGTCTATTTTTGCTTTTTCACTTTTTTCATCTACTCGGCCATGTGATTCGCTGAGTAGATTATCCCTGATGTCTGCAATGGCAGTGCTTTGAGGTAAATTTAATAGTTCATTTAAGTCGATGCTGAATAACTTTGCGTATGCAGTGACATATAGGAGAGATGGTTCGACAAGATCGTTTTCCCATTTTGACACCATACCTTTATTTGCACGAAGTCCAAATTTATCATTAAAGACTGTTACGAGCTCTTCAATCGTGAGGTTGGCTCTATTTCGTACCGCTCGCAGTTTTTCTCCTGACACAATATTAAAGGATGGACTGCCTTCGATAAGTTCTGATTTTTCAATTCCAAATACGGATGCCAATTTTTGTATTTTATCTATGCGCGGGTACTTTTTAGCCGTAAGCCACTCGGAAAGAGTTGAATAGGGGACTTTAATCATTTGAGCAAGTTCTATCCGCGACATTCCGTTTTCATTCATGTAGCGTTGTAGGTTTTGCGCGAATATTTCTTTGTTGTCTAAGTCGCTCGTGTTGCTGTTTAAGTTAATCGCCTGCAAATTCATGGTACTCTCCTTTGTGTGAATGGCGTATTTCCTTTCCCGCTTTCTTTTTTAACATCATTATACAATAGAATAAAAATACGCATGCAGATAAATATAAAAAGGTTGAAATATTATTCACTCAGCTGTATAATTATAACAATATTTCAAATACTCTTACCGCAAACTAAAGGAGGAAGTTCTATGTCAGACGTAAAAAAAGTAGTGCTCGCGTATTCGGGCGGGCTGGATACATCAGTGATTATTCCCTGGTTGAAAGAAAATTACCAATGCGAAGTGATCGCGGTCTGCGCCAATCTCGGCCAGCCGGAAAATTTTGACGCCATTGAAAAAAAGGCGCTGAAAAGCGGCGCGTCGAAAGCGTTTGTTTTGGATCTGCGTCAGGAATTTTTAGAAGAATATGTATGGAAAGTGCTGCAAGCGGGCGCAGTGTACGAAGGCAAATACCTGCTGGGTACTTCCTTCGCGCGGCCGATCATCGCTAAAGCGCTGGTCGATATCGCCAAACAGGAAGGCGCCGACGCGGTGGCACACGGCGCGACGGGCAAAGGCAACGATCAGGTGCGGTTCGAACTGACGGTGAAAGCGCTCGCGCCGAATCTCACCATTATCGCGCCGTGGCGTTTGTGGGACATCAAGTCGCGGGAAGACGCGATCGCTTACGCGGAACAACATCAGGTGCCGATCAACATGTACGCGAGCGACGATCCGGCGAAACCGAAACAGCCGTACCCGTACAGCATGGACTGGAACATTTGGCATTTATCGCATGAAGGCGCCGATTTGGAAAATCCGGCGAACGCGCCGCATGATGATATGTACATGGTGACTTGCGACCCGACCAAAGCGCCGGACGAAGTGACGGAAATCACGCTGGGCTTTGTGGAGGGCGTGCCGAAAACGCTGAACGGCAAAGATCTCTCGGCCGTCGAAATGATCACCGAGTTAAATAAAATCGGCGCGGCCAACGGTATCGGCATCGCGGATATCGTCGAAAACCGTCTCGTCGGCATGAAGTCGCGCGGCGTGTATGAAAATCCGGGCGGCGCGATTTTGTTCTACGCGCATCGCGAGTTGGAATACCTCTGCCTCGATCGCGCGACCTACCATTTCAAAGAACAGGCGAACGTGCGCTATGCGGAACTCGTGTACGACGGCATGTGGTATTCACCGCTGCGCGAAGCCTTGCAGGCATTCGTGACGGAAACGCAGAAAACCGTGACGGGCGAAGTCGGCTTGAAATTGTACAAGGGCAATATCATGAGCAACGGCGCGAAATCGCCGTACTCCCTCTACAATGAAGAATTCGTCACGTTCGGCGCGGACGAAGTATACAATCAGGCGGACGCGGAAGGTTTCATCAACCTGTTCGGTTTGCCGCTCAAAATCCGTGCGTTGATGCAGCAAAAGGAGCAAAAATGAAACTGTGGGGCGGCCGTTTTCAGGAAGAAACGGCACCGGAGGTAGAAGCGTTTACCGCTTCGATTCCATTTGATAAAAAATTGTACCGCGAAGATATCGCAGGCTCGATCGCGCATGCGCAAATGCTTGCCGCGAACGGGATCATCAGTGAAGACGACGCGGCGCAAATCAAAGACGGCCTGCTGAAAATTTTAACAGCGATTGAAAACGGCGAATTCACTTTTTCGATCGGTCTGGAAGATATTCACATGAATATCGAAAGCGCGCTGACGGAGGCGATCGGCGACGCGGGCAAACGCTTGCACACCGCGCGCAGCCGCAACGATCAGGTCGCGCTCGATATGCATTTGTACATGCGGCGCGCGATTGTGGAAACGGGTGAGGCGCTACTGGCGCTCCTGAAGACGCTCAAAGAGGTCGCGACAGACTATCAGGACGTCATCTTGCCGGGGTATACGCATTTGCAAAGGGCGCAACCCATCCTACTCGCGCAACATCTCATGGCGTACTTCCATATGCTGGCGCGCGATTTCCGTCGGCTCGAAGGTTGCTGGCAGAGCGCGGATATCATGCCGCTCGGCGCAGGCGCGCTTGCCGGCACGACGTATCCGACGCAGCCGGAAATGGTCCGCGACGCGCTCGGTTTCAAAGCGCTCTACGCCAACAGCATGGACGCGGTCAGCGATCGCGACTATTTGCTTGAATATCTCGCCATGGCCTCAATCGCCATGATGCATTTGTCGCGCCTTTCGGAGGAAATCATCTTGTGGGCGTCGTCCGAGTATCGTTTCATCGAACTTTCCGACGCGTTTACCACCGGTTCATCCATCATGCCGCAAAAGAAAAATCCGGACGTGAGTGAGCTCGTGCGTGGTAAAACCGGCCGTGTTTACGGCCATTTCATTGCGCTGGCGACGGTCATGAAAGGCTTGCCGCTCGCGTACAATAAAGACTTACAGGAAGACAAAGAAGGCGTGTTTGACACGGTCGCGACCCTCGGTTTCGCGCTGCGGGTCTACGCCGATATGCTGCGCTCGATGAAGGTCAATCGGGAACGGATGCGCGCCGTGTTGGACGACGATTTTTCCAACGCGACCGACATGGCGGATTACCTCGCCAAACGCGGCGTGCCGTTCCGCGAAGCGCACGCGATCGTGGGCAAAGCGGTGCATTACTGCATTGAAAACAATAAAGTGTTGACCGATCTGACGCTTTCGGAATTCAAAACATGGAGTCCGGCGTTCGATGAGGATATTTTGGACGCGATTTCGATCGAGGCGTGCATTGCCGCGCGCGATACGCACGGCGGCACGGCGCCGGCGCGCGTGGCGCGGCAACTCGAAGGTGCCGACAAGTTGCTCGCTGTGTACGAAAAAATCCAGGCGGAACGCGCCGAGAAAGCGACATTGCCGCTTGCGTAAACAAAAAAGACTGTCCGCGGACAGTCTTTTTTAGTGCGGAAAATGCGGCGGCTCCGCTTTTTCCTGCGGGCGACACAAAATCTGCAACGCTTCGGCCAGACGCAAGGCGACGGGGTAGAGCGGATGGGCGGCCGGTTGCGGTAAAAACGCCAGCGCTTCTTCCAAATGGCGCCGCACCGTCGCAGGTTGCCAATACACCGTCAAGCGCGCGCCGCCGTGCAACAGTACGGACGCTTCATGGGCGTCGGCGCCGCTTTCCACCTGTTTCACGCAAAGCACATTGATGTAACCGATCGTCGCATCGCGCGGACATTTCGGGCGGCGCACTTTCAGCGGCACGAGCACCGTCGGCGGCAGCACGAGCGGACGGTACAACGCGCGTTTTTGAAATACGCCGCGTAACAATCGCGGACTGGTGGCTTGGCGCTTGGTCATGCGGCGCAGCCAGGTCGTCAGCGTGACGGCGAGATCTTCCTCGGCGCCGTCCGGATAGTATACGCGCACGCAATCGCCGGCGTCGGTATAGACGGGACACGCCGCGGCGATAGCCTCCGGACGTTCCGAGAGCGGCGCGTCCATAGAATCAAAAATGGACAAATCAATCACGAAATCCTTTCCCAAACAAACCGAACATATGTTCTATTCGTATGGTAGCAAGTTATGCGTAACGCGTCAATGCGCAAAAATATTTATGGGATTTTTTCGGCAAAAGAAAATCGGTTTCCGTTTGACACGGTCCGCGCTTTTGCGGATAATAAAAGCAACGCAAAGGAGGAAACATGTCTACTATTTTATTGACCGGCGGCGCGGGCTTCATCGGTTCGCATATCGCCGAAACATATACACGAAAAGGTTGGCGCGTGGCGATTGTCGATGATTTTTCATCCGGCACGATGGAAAACCTCGCGGCTATCAAAGACGATCCCAATGTCACGATTTATCATGCGGATATTCGCGATCGCGAAACCTTGCGCGATATTTTTGCCGAAGTGCGCCCCGATGTGGTGAACCATCACGCGGCGCAAAAGTCCGTGGCCGATTCCGTCACGGATCCTCTTCATGATCTCGATATCAACGGCCGCGGCTGGCTGAACGTGTTGCTGGCGGCGGGGGAATACGGCGTGAAAAATATCATTTACGTCTCGTCCGGCGGCGCGCTTTCCAAAATCATCGAAGGCGATGAAAAATCGCAGGAAATCGACCCGCCGCAGTTGATTTCTCCGTACGCCATTCACAAGTACGCGGGCGAGCAGTATTTGGCGAATTACCAGGAAAAATACGGCTACGAGTACACGATTTTACGTTACGCGAATGTGTACGGACCGCGGCAGATTCCGGACGGTGAATGCGGCGTGATTCCGATTTTCGTAAATAATGTGCGCGCCGATCGTCCTTCCGTGCTCTTTACGTATCCCGATATGCCGCGCGGTTGCTCGCGCGATTACGTGCATGTCGATGACGTGGTACGGGCGAATGTCATGGCACAGGAAAAGCCGGCGAATGAGCCGGTCAACATCGGTTCGGGAGAAGAAATTTATATTCTCGATATTTATGAAAAAATCTGCGACGTGTTCGGCTCTGACGCGCCGATCGCGATCGAAGGACCGCGCGAAGGCGATATTCGCCGTTCCGTTTTGGAGGCCGATCGCGCCCGCGCGCTTTGGGGTTGGCGGCCGCAAGTGACGTGGCAGGAAGGCTTACAGTCACTGAAAAATGAATAAAAAAACGGCCTTGCGGCCGTTTTTTTATGGTTTGTCCGTCGCGTACGCGGCGAGTTTTCGACGCAACGCGTCAAGCGCCCGACGTTTGAGCGCGCTGATCGCTTGTGGTGTGCAATGGAGTTCTCGCGCGAGTTCGGCGCGCGTTTGTTGTCTGAAGAATAAACCGTAAATCACGTGGCGCTGGCATTGCGGCAAGGTGAGGAGAGCGGCATGCAACGCGCGATAGATTTCTTTTCTGTCGTACGTCACGTCCGGTTGTTCGCGCGGCGGTGCGGAAAGCGGCAAAGTATCCGTGTCGCCGCCGTTTTCCCGTTGCTCCGTGTGGGCGTGTTTCGCGCAGGCATTCCAGGCGGCGTAATGCAGCTGCGTTTTCAAATATCCCGCCACCGGCACGCCGCGACTTTTATCGTAGCGGCTGACGGCTTCCCAAAAAGCGAAGCGAATGACGGCGAGCAATTCATCGCGATCGCGCGTGAAAAAGGTTCGCGCCGTCGCGTGGATAAGCGGCAGGTAGCGTCGGTACAATTCGGTCGCGGCAAGCATGTCGCCGTCTTGCGCCGCGGCCACCAGGTCGATGTCGTTCGCGGTCAGATATGAAGTTTTCATGTTGTCTCATTTCCGAGGCCTCTTGTTTTTGCGCATATCTACTGTAACGCGCGGGCGTACCGCGGCGCAAAAACCGAGCCGGCGCGGGCAATGAGCGCCGCCGTGTAAGCGAAACACACTCCAAAGCGAGTCGTCGCGACTCGTCAAAAAATCATTTCAGACACTGTGCACCGCCTGATTTTTCGGCAACAAAAAAGACGCTCGTTCGAGCGTCTTTTTTATATTTACTTTAGGCGTTTACCTGTTTGCGACCGCGTTGCCATTGCAGGAAGAACAGAACGGCGAGGAGAACGATGCCGATGATGTCGGTCGTTGCCCCCGTATCGATCATGCACAGACCGCCGATTATGAAGAGAATGCGTTCCCATGCTTTCTCTTTGACGACGAAGTGACCGATCATCGCGGAGCTGATCGCGACCATGCCGATGATGGAAGTGAGCAGCACCATGAGAATTTTAGGAATCGTCGTATCAATCATCAACATCGCGGGGGAGTTGACGAAAATATACGGAATCAGGAACGCGGCGATCGCGAGCTTCGAAGCCTGCACGCCGGTGCGCAACGCGTTACCGCCCGCAATCGCCGAACCCGCGTACGCGGCCAGCGCGACCGGAGGCGTCACGTCGGCGACAATGCCGAAGTAAAAGACGAACATATGCGCCGCGAGTACCGGTACGCCGAGTTGTACCAGCGCCGGCGCGGCAATCGTCGAAGTAATGACGTAGTTCGCCGTCGTCGGGACACCCATGCCCAAGACGAGCGAAGTCAGCATCGTGAAGAAAAGCACGGCGAGGAAAACGCCGCCCGAGAGATCGATCAAGGCGGAGGCCATCTTCAAACCGATACCGGTTTTGGTGACCACGCCGATGATAATGCCTGCCGCCGCGCACGCCGCCAGTACGGAAAGCATGTTGCGGGCGCCGTCGATCAGACCCTGCACGACTTCAATGAATGAGAGCCGCGTGTTTTTGCGGAGCATCGCCGCCGCAACCGTCAGAAAAATACCGATTAATGCGGCGCGCATCGGCGTATAGCCGCTGACCAAAAGACCGATGATGACGACCAGCGGTAACGCCAAGTGTCCGCGCTCACGGAAGATCACGCCGAATTTCGGCAGATTTTCCCGCGGCAAGCCTTGCAGATTTTCCCGCCGCGCTTCGAAATGAACGCCGAGCCAAATGCCGAGGAAGTATAAAATCGCCGGGATTGTCGCCGCTTTGACGACTTCCATGTACGGCACGCCGACAAATTCCGCCATCAGAAACGCCGCCGCGCCCATGATCGGCGGCATCAGCTGTCCGCCGGTGGAAGCGGCCGCTTCGACCGCGCCGGCAAAATCACGATGGTAGCCGAGTTTTTTCATCATCGGGATCGTAAACGAACCGGTTCCGGCGACGTTGGCGACCGACGAGCCCGATACCGTGCCCATCAAGCCGCTCGATAACACGGCGACTTTCGCCGGACCGCCGCGCGCCCAGCCCGCGACGGCATTCGCCAAATCAATAAAGAAGTGACCGAGACCGGTCGACTCCAAATAGGCGCCGAACAAAATAAAGAGAAAAATAAAAGTACTCGAAACGCCCAACGGAATCCCGAAAATACCTTCGGTCGTAAAATACAAATGGCCGACGAGTTGGTCCCAGTTCACGCCGCGATGTCCTAAAATGCCGGGGATATACGGACCGGCAAAGGCGTAGGCGATGAAAAACAGCACCACCGACACCATCGGGATGCCGACCACGCGCCGCGCCGCTTCAATGACGAGCAGCACGCCGATTGAGCCGACCGCCATGTCCAGCGTATTGAAATTGCCCGCTCGCAATACTAAATCATGATACTGCGTGATGATGTACAAAGGACCGCTTGCCGCGAGCAGCGCTAAAAACGCGTCCAGCGGATGAATGCTCGCGCGATTCAGCCAGGCTCTGCGCGTCGGATATAAGAGAAATACCAGCACCAACCCGAAGCCTAAGTGCACCGCGCGTTGTAATTGCGCGTCAAGTACACCGAAAATACCTGTATATAATTGAAACAGAGAAAAACAGATCGCGATGAAAGAAATGAGTTTTGCGATGTGACCGCGATATTGCGCCACGCGATTTTCTTTTTCCAGCGCCATGACCGCCTCTTGCGACACGGCGTCATCTTGTTTTGAACGAACCTTACGTTCTTCTGCCATTTCTCTCACCTCCTAACCAATGGTTGAAATGCTCATAGTAGCCGCGCCAGCGCGGGGTGACGGACAATGTCACCAATGTGCCCGGCGCATGTCGTTGATACAGCGTGTACGTCGTTTGCAACGTAACGGTAAGTTCCGTTCCCAAACCCGTCCGTAACGTCAGCGGGCGGGGCAGAACCCGATTCATATTATCCAAATAAAAATACTCGCCGTCGCTTCGGAAATGACCTTCATTCGGCAAAAAAGGCAAACCCACGTCATAGGATTTATACTTGGTTGACCGCAATACAAAACCGTTCGCGGTATCGTTTACCGTCAAATATTCCCAAACGTGGGTCTGCTGAACCGAATGTCGATAATGAATGACGACGGAGCGTCCGCTGTACGCATGACCCAAGTCATGCCATTCGTCGCCCGCCGTCAGAAAGATCGCCGGCCGCATTGACCACCAAGCGATCGTCGCCACCAAAGCAAAGCTCAACAATGCCAATAGGTAGAACGGTCGCTTGATGAGTAAGCGCTGCAATTATTTCTCCTTAAAGAACTTTTCCGCCCCGGCGTTCATCGGAATCGACATGCCGTCCTGCGCGGCGTCTTTGGTAATCATCTTGCCGACCGCGTGGGCCGCGGCCATCTTGTCGAGATTCGTGTAAATGGCTTTGGTAACGTTGTAGCCCATTTCATCGGAGAGCTTATTCGTTGTCGCGATCATCGCGCGTACCGAGACAGCCAGCGTGTCGCCGGTGACGCCGTTATACGTGCCCGCCGGAATGGAAGTCTTCGTATAGTACGGATATTTTTGCAAGAGCTGGTCGGCTGCCGCAGCATCGAGCGGAATAAGGGAAATCTGATTCGATACCGCCAAATCCTGGATAGCGGCTGTCGGGAAACCGGCCGTGACGAATGCGACATCGACATTGCCGTCTTTGAGCGCACCGGACGCTTCGCCAAACGAGAGGTACTGCACTTGGATATCGCTGTATTCAATGCCCGCGGCGTTCAAAATTTGCCGCGCGTTCGCTTCCGTGCCGGAACCTGCCGCACCGACCGCTACGCGTTTGCCGCGCAAATCATTGATCGATTTGATGCCGGATTTTTCCAACGCTATGATCTGTACCGTTTCCGGATACAGTGTCGCAATGCCGCGCAGGCTGTCGACTTTTTTGCCGTCAAACATTTCCAGACCGTTCGCCGCATAGTAGGCGATATCGTTTTGGATCAGAGCCAAATCCAGCGAGCCGTCTTTGAGCATATTGACGTTGGCGACAGAGGCCCCGGTGCTTTGCGCGGACGCATTGACGTTGGCGATATTTTTATTGAATAACTCCGCCATCGCGCCGCCCAGCGGGTAGTAAGTACCTGCCGTGCCGCCCGTGCCGATATTCAAATATTGCTGTTTGGCACCGCCCGAACCGCCGCAACCGGCTAACGCGACTACCGCGGAAAGACCGGCGGCCATCATCAATGTCGTCATTTTGGAAAACTTCATTTTGATCATCCTCTCTTGGTTTGTGGGGTTTCGGCAATAAAAAAAGGAGCTTACGCTCCGAGCTGCGTACAACGGCTCACTGAGCACGCCGACGCCATTGCCGACTCGATACCCCAAGGTACGAAATGTTAAGTTTTCGTTGCCAACTTTTTAATTGCCATCATTGTATCATTATCAAACGCAGGTTGCAACCGTAATGCGCATGAATTATGTATACAGTAAAATTTATCGTCGTAAAAGCGTGCAGGAACCATTATAACAATAAATAAAAATACCATTGACCAAATACTTGTCATCTATTGACAAAAGAAGCTGCTATCGTCTATACTAATCAAGTCGATGCCGGCATAGCTCAGTTGGTAGAGCGGCGCATTCGTAATGCGTAGGTCGTAGGTTCAAGTCCTATTGCCGGCTCCATATGACATTAAACTCCCTGCTTTTTGCGGGGAGCTTTTTATTTCAAAACTAGAGCGACACCACGCAATGCACACGTCGGTTCAAATCCTATTGCCGGCTCCATAGCAAAATGAACTCTCCGCTTTAAGTGGGGAGTTTTTATTTTACTTTAGAGCGGCGCCACGCAATGCACACGTAGGATCAAGTCCTATTGCCGGCTCCAGATAACACTAAACTCCCTGTCCTTACGTGGAGTTTTTATTTTACTTTAGAGCGGCGCCACGCAATGCACACGCAGGTTCAAGTCCTATTGCCGGCTCCACACAAAAAATGACTCCCCGTTTTTTGCGGGGAGTTTTTTATTTTAGTACAGATGAAAATACAGATACAAAAATTTTCAGATAATATTCGATGATATTGAATAGTTTTTTTAAAAAATAATATAGTTTACACTGATGAAAAAATATATTACAATGAGAACTGATATCAAATAGTTTTAAATTAATTAACGGAGGGAAATAATGAATAAATTAGCACGCCGACAGGCTGCGCTTTTGGCAATGTGTTGTTTGGGATGCATGACTGCGGTGGCGGCAGATGCACCGGTATATGACATCGGTGATATCGTTGTCACGGCTACACGCACGCAAAATACGACGAAAGAAGTACCGGCGGCGACGCAGGTGATTGATGGCGAGAATATCCGCCAAAGCGGCGCGACGAATATTCGCGAAGCGCTTTCGTATTTTACCAATATCATGCAAACACGGATCGCTCATGGCGGCCATGATGTAATGATTCGCGGCATGGATACGAACAAATCGTTGATTTTAGTTGACGGTCGTAAACCTGCGAACGAGTCTTCGAGCGCCAGCTTGGGCACCGCGCGCGCCATGGAGCGAATCAATTTGCAACAGGTGGAACGAATTGAAATCCTCCGCGGACCGTCGAGCGCGTTGTACGGATCGGACGCGATGGGCGGCGTGATCAATATCATCACGAAAAAATCGACTTCGCCAAGCGGCTCGATCAGCGGCGAATACGCATCCACGGGCCATACGCAGTGGGTTCATTACGATACCGGGCGGCAAGGGAAACTGGCCGCTACTGTAGGAGCGCGTCTCCGTCATACCGATCGGGACACGATCGAAGGCGAACAATGGTCGGAATATTTCGGTAATGATCAGACGTACAATCTCGCTCTCGACTACTATTTCGCCGATGCGAATAAGCTGACGTTTACGGCGGATTATTACCATGAGAAATTATCCAGTGACGCGCAGAATCCCGAGTTGAGGCCTTTGCGGGTTATGACGGAAAGAGGTCCTTTAACCGGCATGGCGCAGATCGAGGGAGGAAGAGACAGCAAATCTGAACAGCAAACGTATGGTTTGCGTTGGCAACGTACTACGGCGGTTAATGATTGGGAAGTCAGCGCGTACATGAGCCGTTTTGACTGGGAAGACGCAACCGACCCCAAAGTTATTAAAACGGTACCTGGGTCGAAGCCTCTGGAAAAACGAGCGTATGACGCTGTGGTACGCAAACAAAATGCATACGACTTCAACGACAATACGAATCGCGAGTGGACGTTGGAGGGCAAAAACTCCACGCAGCTTACCGACAATCAGCGACTTACCTACGGCGTAACGTATACCGACGCTAAAGTCAGAGGCACGAATTTGGGTATCGCCGGTGAAAAGCAACACAATGTTTCGCAAAACGGTATGGATAAAGTGGCGTCGGAACGTTCGTTGGCCACGTACGCGATGTATGTGCAGGATGAAATTCGCGCTGACAAATGGTTTATCGTGCCGGCGTTGCGTTACGATCACAATGAATATTTCGGCGGTCATGTTTCGCCGAAGCTCGGCGTGACATATAACGCGCGTGACAATTTCCGCATCAAAGCGAACTACGGCAAAGGTTTCCGCGCGCCGTCGCTCATGCAGCTCTTCTATGATATGGATCGCAGAATGGGACCGAAGTGGGTGCATCTCCTGGGTAACCCGGATCTCAAGCCGGAAACATCGACCGGCTGGGACTTGGGCGTCGAAGGTGAATGGGATCGCGGCTACGGCTCGCTGACCTACTTCGACAACAAGGTGGATGACCTGATTGATAGCTCGAAAGTGGGCAAGGATAACAACGGACATGAGCTCTACCGATATAACAATGTGAAAAAAGCCCGTATTAAAGGCGTGGAAAATACGCTCGGCTATCGTTTCAGTGATACCCTTTCCGCGCAAGTGGTTTCCACCTGGCTGGATGCGAAAGATACGACGGCAAATAAGGATTTACCGCGTCGTTCCGAACTTTCACAAGCTTGGCAGCTGCGCTACGATGACCATCAGGATACAGGTTGGTCCGCGGCGTTGTCGTTGCAATATGAACACAACTACTTAGTGGAGCCGGCCCCGAAACAGGCGGCGACAGAAAAGAAAAGTTATCAACTTTGGAATCTGACCGTTACCCGTCAATTCAATCCGGATCTGCGTTTGTGGGGCAAAGTCGAAAACATTGGCGACAAGTACGATAAAAATCTTGGCTTGTATGGTCGCGAGTGGGCACTCGGTTTGGAATACAAGTTTTAACTGTGCAAGAAAAGGAGGAGAATCTTCTCCTCTTTTCTTTACATAGGGCGGGACACGCTGCAAGGGAATTTTTAATATTCATACTTACCATGGAAAGGATGATTGCGTGCATAGACATTGGTGGCAAGGCTGGCTGCTGTTTGTTCTCGCGGCGGCGTTGCTCGTCGGTTGCGGGCAGGATACGGCAACGAAAAAAACGCAAGAGCATGTGTTTTTCCAAGGAACGGACGTGCGCGGACAAACGGTTACGTTGACTAAAAAGCCGGAGCGGATTGTATTGTTGTCGCCGTCAATGCTGGGAATTATGGAGGCGGTAGGCGGCGATTACGTCGCCTGGGCGGAAACCGGTAATGATCGCGTTACGGAGAGGGCGAAAGATAAACCGAAAGTCGGCCATTTGGCGCATCCGAATGCGGAGGCAATTGTCGCGGCGAATCCGGATCTGGTGATCGGATACGGCAAACTGCACGGTAAATTGGCGCAGGTGCTGGAGGCGAATCATATTCCGGTATATTTGCTGAATTTGACAAATTATGATGATGTGTGCGAGGCGATTCGTTTGTGCGGAGCGGTGAGCGGGAATAATGAACGAGCCGCCGCAGTGCAACAGGAACTGGCGCGGAGAATGCAGCAGGAAATCGCCAAGGCGCCGCGCGAACCCGTGCGGGTAGCGATTTTATTCGGTACATCGCAGGCGGTGACGCTGGACTATGAAACGAGTATCGCTTCCGACGTCGCGCGTCGGCTCGGCTTCACGGATGTGTTTGCCGGTCGCGGTCAAACGGAATCCGCGCGTTTGGCGCCGTTCAGTTTGGAGGCTTTGGCGGCGGCGGATCCCGACGTGATTTTATTGCGGTCGATGGCCCGACGCGGAGAATCGGACGGCATTTTTGACAAGGCGCTTTTGGATCAACCCGCGTGGGCGACGTTGCGGGCGGTGCGAAACGGTCGCGTCTACCGGCTGCCGCAGGAACTTTTCACAAGCAATCCCGGTATTGAGTATCCGCAAGCAGTTCGGTACATGGCGGATATCGTCGGCGGTCATGCGAATTCCGGTGAGGAGCGCCAATGATGACGGTTACGCGAGAGCAATGGAGGGTCCGTTGGGAATCCTTGCGAAACGAACCGCTTTTTGTCGCGGCGGGAGCGCAGTGGCGACGTGCGCCCTGGGATATCGCATGGCGGGACATACCCGCATTGGCACAGCAGGTGCGGTTGGACCCGGATGCGTTGCAGGCGAGATTGAAAGATTATTTGGATCGGCCTGCGTCCGCACGACCGATCGCGTTGTACCTGCATATTCCCTTTTGCACACTACAATGCACGTATTGCGCGTTTTCCAAGCAGCATTATCAGGAGCGACAGGTGGAAGAATATGTGGCGCTGCTCTTGCAGGAAATCGCTTCCATCGGACAAACGGAATTCGCGCGCACGGCGAACGTGGCGGCGATTTTCTTTGGTGGCGGCACACCCGGCGTATTGCAGTCGGAACAGATCCAAGCGATCATGGGAGCGTTGCACAAGGCGTTTACCATAGCTCCGACGGCGGAAATCACTTTTGAATCAAGTTTAGATGATTTGAATATGGAAAAATATCACGCTGCGGTCACGAGCGGGATTAATCGCTTCAGTTTCGGTGTGCAGGCGTTTACGACCGACGTGCGCCAACGTATCGGCCGTCGCGATACGCGGGAAAGCGCCAAGCGCCGCCTGAGCGAATACGTCGCGGCGGGGCGAGCGGATATTGTCATTGATTTGATTTACGGGCTTCCGGGACAGACAGTCGCGAGCATTCGTGAAGATGTGCGCGATGCGATGGAGTGCGGGATTGCCGGCTTGGATCTGTACAAATTGCAAATTTTGCCGAAATCGATTTTAGGGCAGCAATATAAAAGAAATAACTGGACGCAGGATCAAGATAAATTGCAGGAGTTGTTCCGCGCCGCCACGGAAGAGTTGGAAGCGGTCGCCGAGCCGATTTCCTGTTCACATTGGCGTACTCGCAAAAGTGAGCGCAGCCTGTACAATACATTGGTCTTTGCCGGCCACGACATGGTGGCTTTTGGCATGGCATGCGGCGGTCGCTTGGGACGCGTCCGCTTTATGAAACCGATTGCGCCGCCCATGTATCGCGCGGCGGTTGCGCAAGGATATCGGCCGATGGCAGGGAGTCTCGTTGGTACGGAAGACGCGGCGTTGCGGCGCCTGACATCGGCGGCGGATCGCGGTGTGATCATACCGCAACGTTTGGACGAAGAAACCGATTTACCCATGTCACTTTTTCTCACGCCGATTTTGCAATCTTGGGAAACTAACGGACTGGTCACGAGGCGCGGCGATGCCTACGTCTACACGGCGGCCGGCCGATATGCGTACAAAGCGATGTCGCGCTTTTTGAAATGGGCGTTTCATTACTTGGCGTACGACGCGGCAGCTTTTGCATCGGACGACAAAGACGCGAAAAATAATTTGGCTGCGGATAATCCGATGTCGTTTTAAGCATTGAGGAAACAGCCGCAAGCTCTGCGTCAGGCGATCATTGCGCCGGATAACCGACTCGCGGCAGAAAGAGGAGGAGAAAGAGCATGTCGAAATATCTGATTGTATATTCAAGCCGTACAGGCAACACTCGCCGCATGGCCGAAGCGTTTTATGAAGCGGCGCCGAAGGGCAGTCGTCTCGCGGAAATACGCGAAGGCGTCGATCCGGCGGAATTTGACGCGGTGTTCGTCGGCTTTTGGGTGGATAAAGGAATGCCCAATGCGCAGGCGCGGGATTATTTAGCATCGTTGCAAAATACGGAGGTCGTATTATTTGCCACGCTCGGCGCCGACCCGACATCCGAGCATGCGCAAACGTCGCTGCAAAAAGCGGCGGATCTGTTGGCGGATAACTGTCGCGTCTCGGGCGCGCTGGCGTTTCGCGGCGCGATCGATCCGAAACTGATTGAAGCGATGCGAAAACACGCCAAGCCGAATTCCTACCATACGCCGGAACAAATGCGCCGTTCCGTGGAAGAAAGCGCCGGTCATCCGAATGAAGCCGATTTCGCAAAAGCGCGCGCGTACATGGAGAAATTTGCAGCGACGCGCGGTTGCGAGGGAAAAACCGAATGATAAAAAGGCGGCTGCGATTTGTCCGCGGTGCGAACGGTACCGTATGCGGTACAAAAGATCGTCGCCTGCTTTAGCGCAGTCATTTACTTGTCCTAAAAAGCCGCTCTCATGCCGATGAGAGCGGCTTTTGTATTTGTGTTATGTATTTGTGTATAAAATAATATCTTGATGTACAATAAAGAAAACTTTTTCTGACCACATATGAGGTGAAAATATGAAACAAAAACCGCATGACCCGGTGCAAAGCCCGGCCTACTACACAGACGGTCGTTATGAAACGGTCGAAGCCATTGAAGCGTGGGGACTGGATCATCATGCCGGTGACGCGCTGGCGTATATCAGCCGCGCCGGCAAAAAATCACCCGAAACGTATCGTCTCGACCTGCAAAAAGCGCTTTGGTACATTGACCGTATTCTGGCCGAGCCGCGCCTGCGCAATATTGATCCGCGGGATTTTACCGAAGACAAACAGTTGACGCCGATGTTAGCGGCGGCAGTGGTTCACTTGCAGGCGGCGAGCGCCGCGGATCAGGCGGGTGACCGAGCGTGCGCCCGAGCGGAGTGGGAACTTGTGCGCGAAGCATTGCAACATGCGCTGACGGAGAAGCAATAGTCGTCATGCGGATTGCGCTGGCGTTGGAAACATTTGGACAATAAAAAAGACCTGCCGCGGCAGGTCTTTTTGTGTGCTTAGAAAGCGGGGATGATGGCACCTTTAAATTTATCCGAGATAAATTTTTTGGTCGATTCGCTTTGCAGCGCTTTCATCAGTTTTTCGATTTCCGGACGTTTCTGATCGCCGTCACGAATGACAACGATGTTGGCGTACGGGGAATCTTTAGATTCGAGATAGAGCGCGTCGGAGGTCGGGTTCATGCCCGCGTCAATCGCGTAGTTCGTATTGATAACGGCAATGTCGACATCATTGATCGCGCGCGGCAATTGCGCGGCTTCCAGTTCCGAAAATACCAAACCTTTCGGATTGGCGATGATGTCTGCTACTGTCGCCGTGATGCCCGCGTTTTTCTGCAGGTCGATCAAGCCGGCCGCTTTCAGCAGAAGCAACGCGCGTCCGCCGTTAGTCGGGTCGTTCGGAATCGCTACTTTCGCGCCGTCCGGCAAACCACTCAAATCTTTCAACTTGCTCGAGTACACGCCCATCGGTTCAAGATGAACCGCACCTGCGGAAACTAATTTCAAATTGTGTTCCGAGTTGAAATTGTCCAAGTACGGCTGGTGCTGGTAGAAGTTCGCGTCGAGTTCTTTATCGTTCAGCGCGAGATTCGGCTGTACGTAATCGGTGAATTCAACGACTTCAAGTTTGATTCCCTCTTTCGCAAGCACGTCTTTGACATTGTTCAGAATTTCCGCATGCGGTACCGGGGTGGCGCCCACCTTAATCGTGACGGACGGTGCGGGAGACGCCGCTTTTTCCGACTGTTTATCGCTGCCGCAACCGGCGATTACAAGCGCACATGCCATGACACCGACACCGGCTAAACTGTACCATTTTTTCATGTTATGACCTCCTTGAAATTTTTAAATTGTCATTAATATAGCAGATTGTCACAGCTTCGTCAAACAAATAGAATAATCAGGTAAAATGATTAGACAGGCAATTTTATATAAAAATAATAAAATGCACCGCAATAACATCAAATTCAGGCTGCACAGCGTGGTTCGTGAAGTGTAAATATAAAAATATCATGAACGCAAGATGAGCAAAAAGGCGACGCGCCTTGCCGTTACTGCCGGCGGAATATCTGAACGACTGTTCTGTGGTACAGTGCGAAATTGACGGCGTTTGCGAAATCGTTATAATCGGGAAATAGAAAGGATGTGGAAATGTGAAGAAATTAGTTTGGGTATTGAGTTTGTGCGCGGCTGTGCTGGCGCTTGTCGGTTGCGGTCAGACCCCGCAGGAAAATCAGGGAAAACTGCAGGTGGTAACGACCGTGTATCCCGTGTACGACGTGGTGAAAAAAGTGGCGGGGGATCGGGCCGATGTCACGCTTTTGGTACCGCCGGGAGCGGAGCCGCACGATTGGGAACCGACCGCGAGCGATTTGAAGAAAATCGGTCAGGCGAAAGTCTTTTTCTACAACGGCGCGGGTTTGGAACCGACCGATCAGATTTTGAAGAAGGAAATTACGCGTGACGCGACGGTCGTGGAGCTGAGTCAGGGCTTGGACCTGTTGAAACTGCAGGACGATGACGATCACGACCACGATCATGATCATGACGCCGACCATCATGACGAAGATCATCATGACGAAGATCATCATGCGGAAGGCCATCATCACCACCATCACGGCGGCGTGGATCCGCACGTGTGGTTGGATCCGCAAAACGTCATGAAAGAAGCGGCGGTCGTCGCCGACGCGTTGGCGAAAGCCGATCCGACGCATGCCGACGCATACCGTGCCAATGCGAAAAAATACCAAGACGAATTGGCGGCGCTCGACAAGGATATGGATGCGGCGCTCTCGTCGCTCGCAAATAAAAATCTCGTCGTTTCGCACGAGGCGTTCGGCTACTTGGCCGCGCGCTACGGTTTAACGCAAATTGGCATCATGGGTGTCGATGCGGATGCTGAACCGACGCCGGACCGCATGGCGCAACTGGTCGAATTCATTCGTGAACATGATGTGCGTACGATTTACAGTGAAGAGCTCGTCAACCCGCGTTTGGCGGAAGCCATCGCGGCGGAAACCGGAGCGGTCGTACGCGTGTTGAATCCGATTGAGGGATTGACCGCCGCGCAGGAAAAAGCGGGCTACGATTACATTAAGTTGCAGCGTGAAAATCTGACCACTTTGACCGCGGGCCAACAATAAAGAGCTTCCCTTCAGCCGTCACCTCGGTGGCGGCTTTTTTCTTGCCGCTAAAGAATGGACGCACCATGTGCATGCAAAAAATGGAATTAACTTGCCAGGCTTTGAAAATTGCGGTACAATCACTTACGAAAGTTGAATATGGAGTATTACGTCTTTTGATTGACATTTTCTGTAATCAATGATAAAATTACTAATTGCAGTAGTGTCATTATGATCGTGGAGACTGATAGAGGAGAGACGCAGTACAAAAAATGCAAAAGCAAGGTTCAAAAAGGAACCTTGCTTTTATTGTCATTTTTCGAAAACGACACGTGAATAGCCGAGACGACACGATAACGCCAATATCAGAAAGGGTGACAAGTGCATGTTCAAACCGGTAAATATGGGCACGCGGAAACGGTACACCTACGCCAAGATCAATGAGGTCTTGCAAATGCCGCACTTGCTCGATTTACAGCGAAATTCCTACCTGTGGTTTCAGGAAGAAGGACTGCGGGAAATTTTTGAAGATATTTCTCCGATTGAAAGCAATGAACGGGGCAATAATCAAGACGGTAAATTAAAGCTTTATTTTGATGATTACAAATTCGGTGAGCCGAAATACGATATCGCTGAATGCAAGGAACGTGACGCGACATTCGCCGCGCCGTTGCGCGTGAAAGTTCGTCTGGAAAATGCCGAAACGGGCGAGCTCGCCGAAACGGAAGTATTTATGGGCGACTTCCCGGTAATGACCGATACCGGTACCTTCGTCATCAATGGCGCGGAACGCGTTATCGTCAGCCAGTTGGTGCGTTCGCCGGGCGTATATTACAGCGGCACGATTGATCAAATGGGTAAATCGCTGTTCAGCTCCACGGTGATTCCGAACCGCGGCGCCTGGATTGAACTCGAAAGCGATGCCAACGATATCGTGCACGTCCGCATCGACCGCAACCGCAAGTTGCCGGCAACGGTTCTCGTACGCGCGCTGGGCTTCGAAACGAACGATGAAATCATGGATCTTTTCGGTGACGATCCGCGCATCGCGGAAACATTGAAAAAAGATCCGACGCGTTCGCAGGAAGAAGCATTAATTGAAATATATAAGAAATTGCGTCCGGGTGAACCGCCGTCCATCGACAGCGCTACTTCGATGTTCAACAACCTGTTCTTCGATCCGCGCCGTTACGATTTGGCGCATATCGGACGTTATAAATTAGGTAAAAAATTAGGCTGGCAGGGACGTCTGTTCGGCCAGACATTGGCGCGCCCGTTGGTTCATCCGTACACGGGTAAAGTAGTTCTGCCCGAAGGCACCGTGATCGGTAACAAGGAACTGGAACAGATCGCGGCATCCGAAATGTTCGCCGATGCCGGATCCGACTGGGCGCGGCAGCTCGAAGGCAAGAAGCTGGCGGAAGCTCTCGTGGACACCAATACCGGTGAAGTGCTCTTGGAAGAAGGCACGAAAGTCGGCAAGAAAGAGCTGAAAGCCATTAAAGACAGCGGCATGTTCAAACGCATGCCCGCTAACGATATTGAGGCCATTATTGAAGGCGTACTGCCGGCGCGCCGTGTAGAAAAAACGTTCGCGCAGAAACGCATTCCGGGGCTGCAGGAAATCTATGTCCTGAAGGGCGAAGGCGACGGCCGACACGAAGTTAAAATCGTCTGCAATAACGCGAACCTCCCGGACACGTTGCGTACCGTCGAACCGGCGGATATGATCGCCAATATTTCCTATTTATTGAATTTAATGGAAGATATCGGTCGTGTGGACGATATCGACCACTTAGGCAACCGCCGCTTGCGTTGCGTCGGCGAACTGTTACAGAACCAGTTCCGCATCGGTTTGACCCGTATGGAACGTGTTGTTAAAGAACGCATGGCGACGCAGGATATCGATAATTTGACGCCGCAGATGCTGATCAATATTCGTCCGGTCACAGCGGCACTGAAAGAATTTTTCGGTTCGAGCCAATTGTCGCAGTTCATGGACCAGACGAATCCGCTGGCGGAACTGACGCATAAACGTCGTCTTTCCGCATTGGGACCGGGCGGTCTTTCGCGTGAACGCGCGGGCTTTGAAGTTCGCGACGTGCACCATTCGCACTATGGCCGTATGTGCCCGATCGAAACGCCGGAAGGTCCGAACATCGGTTTGATTTCGTCCTTGGCGAACTTTGCGAAAGTCAACAAATACGGTTTGATTGAAACGCCGTACCGCGTGGTTAAACACGACGGCGATGATGTCACCGTCACGAGCGAAGTGCGTTACGTCACCGCCGATGCCGAGGAAAACCTCGTCGTGGCGCAGGCGAACGAACCGCTCGATGAAAATAACCGCTTTGAACACGCGCATGTCGCGAGCCGTCTGCAATCCGAGGTTATTGAAGTCGCGCCGCAACGCGTGGATTTGATGGACGTTTCGCCGAAACAGGTGGTTTCGGTCGGTACAGCCTTGATCCCGTTTCTTGAAAACGACGACGCGAACCGTGCCTTGATGGGCGCGAACATGCAACGTCAGGCGGTACCGCTGTTGCGTACGCAGGCACCGCTCGTCGGCACGGGCATGGAATACACCGCCGCCCGCGACTCCGGCGTATGCGTACTCGCCAAACGCGCGGGTACGGTAGAACGCGTCACCGGGAAAGAAATCATCGTCAAAACCGATGACGGCAAATTGGATCGTTACGATCTGATCAAATTCATGCGCTCCAACCAGAGCACCTGCATCAACCAGATTCCGCTCGTCTATAAGGGCGATCGCGTGGAAGCGGGCGACGCGCTGGCGGACGGTATGGCGACCGACGGCGGCGAACTCGCGCTCGGTTACAACGTGCTCGTTGCGTTTATGCCGTGGGAAGGCTACAACTACGAAGACGCGATTCTTCTCTCGGAAGAATTGTGCAAGGAAGATATTTACACGTCGATCCACATTGAAGAATACGAATGTGATGCGCGCGACACGAAGCTCGGCGCGGAAGAAATTACCCGTCAGCTCCCGAATGTCAGCGAAGATTCGTTGAAATATTTGGATGAAGAAGGCATCATCTCGATCGGCGCGGAAGTTCGTCCGGGCGATGTTCTGGTCGGTAAAGTCACGCCGAAAGGCGAAACCGAACAGACGCCGGAAGAACGTTTGCTGCGCGCCATTTTCGGTGACAAAGAACGAGAAGTTCGCGACACCAGCTTGCGCGTGCCGCACGGCGAATCCGGCAAGATCGTCGATGTTCGCGTATTCACCCGTGAAAACGGTGACGAACTGCAACCGGGCGTTAATAAACTCGTTCGCGTCTATATCGCGCAGAAACGTAAGATTCACGAAGGCGATAAGATGGCGGGCCGCCATGGTAACAAGGGCGTTGTCTCCCGCGTCATGCGCCAGGAAGATATGCCGTTCATGCCGGACGGAACGCCGGTTCAAATCGTACTGAATCCGCTCGGCGTACCGAGCCGTATGAACATCGGTCAGGTTTTGGAAACCCATTTGGGTCGCGCGGTTCAGGCGTTGGGTATGGAAATTCGCAACAACGATCCGGATCTGCCGCGTCGCTTGAAAGAATACGGTTACGATGTCGACAAATACGGCATGCCCGAACCGGATGTCGCCGGTATTCATATCGCGACGCCGGTCTTTGACGGCGCGTCCGAAGTCGACGTATTTAACACGTTAAAACTCGCCAACTTGCCGGAAGACGGCAAGACGGAACTGTTCGACGGCCGTACCGGTGAAAAGATGGACAACCGCGTCACCGTCGGTTACAAATACATGTTGAAGTTGCACCACTTGGTCGACGATAAGATTCACGCGCGTTCGACCGGTCCGTACTCGCTCGTCACCCAACAGCCGTTGGGCGGTAAAGCGCAGTTCGGCGGCCAGCGTTTCGGTGAAATGGAAGTGTGGGCGCTGGAAGCGTACGGCGCGGCGTACACCTTGCAGGAAATCCTGACGGTGAAATCCGACGATGTAATCGGCCGTGTGAAAGCGTACGAAAAAATCGTCAAAGGGGAAAATATCCCCGAACCGGGTGTTCCGGAATCGTTCAAAGTACTCTTGAAAGAGCTCCAGTCGATCGGCTTGGACGTTCGTATTTTGAATGAAAACGGCGAAGAAGTCGTCATCCGTGAACTCGAAGAAGAGGACTTGCCGCAGGCGGAAGAAAATGAACTGCGCGAAGTCATGGAATCCGATGCCAGCGGGCAAAGCCGAACTTCCGCGGAGGCGGAAGATGCGGATAACGCACCGGAAGAAAATGAAATGAGCGTGGAAGACACGGCGCAGCAGGCTGATACCGCAAATATCGCCGCCGCGGAACCGTTCTTCACCGATACTGATAGTAACGACGCTGAATAGTGAAGGGAGCGGTAGATTTGTTAGATGTGAACGAATTTGATTCGATGCAAATCGGACTGGCTTCGCCCGAAAAGATTCGTGCCTGGTCGCATGGTGAGGTCACCAAACCGGAAACGATTAACTATCGGACGCTGAAGCCGGAAAAAGACGGTCTCTTTTGTGAACGGATTTTCGGTCCGACCAAGGACTGGGAATGCCATTGCGGAAAGTATAAACGGATCCGTAATAAAGGCGTCGTCTGTGATAAATGCGGGGTCGAAGTCACCCGCGCCAAAGTGCGTCGCGAACGCATGGGGCATATCGAATTGGCCACCCCGGTGTCGCACATTTGGTACTTCAAAGGAATTCCGAGCCGGATGGGACTCATCCTTGACGTCTCGCCGCGTTCGTTGGAACGTGTCCTGTACTTCGTGTCCTACATCGTGTTAGATCCGAAAGACACCGGACTTAAGAAAAAAGAACTGCTGAACGAAGCGGAATATCGGGAAGCGGTCGAAACCTACGGTTACAACTCGTTTGTCGCCAAGATGGGCGCCGAAGCGATCCAAACGTTGCTGGCGGAAATTGACCTGGAAGAACTGCGCAAAGAACTGCGCGCGGAAATGCAGGAAGCGAGCGGCCAGCGCCGTTTGCGCGCGATTCGTCGCTTAGAAGTCGTCGAAGCATTCCGTAAATCCGGCAACCGTCCGGAATGGATGATTATGAACTGCGTGCCGGTCATTCCGCCGGAACTGCGCCCGATGGTGCAGCTCGACGGCGGTCGGTTCGCGACCAGCGATTTGAACGATCTCTATCGCCGCGTCATCAACCGTAACAACCGTTTGAAACGTTTGCTGGAACTGCATGCGCCGGAAATTATCGTGCGCAACGAAAAACGCATGCTGCAGGAAGCTGTCGACGCGCTCATTGATAACGGCCGTCGCGGCCGCGCGGTCACCGGACCGGGCAACCGCGCGCTGAAATCACTTTCCGATCTCCTGAAAGGTAAACAGGGCCGTTTCCGTCAGAACTTGTTGGGTAAGCGTGTTGACTACTCCGGCCGTTCCGTTATCGTTGTCGGACCGGAACTCAAAATGCACCAATGCGGTCTGCCGAAGGAAATGGCGCTCGAACTCTTCAAACCGTTTGTCATGAAAGAACTCGTGGCTCGCGGTTTGGCGAACAACATCAAAAATGCGAAGAAAAAAGTCGAAAAAATTGCGCCGGAAGTATGGGATGTCCTTGAAGATGTCATCCACAAACATCCGGTTCTGTTGAACCGCGCGCCGACCTTGCACCGCTTGGGTATCCAGGCGTTCGAACCGATCCTTTGGGAAGGTCGCGCCATCAAATTGCACCCGCTCGTTTGTGCGGCGTACAACGCCGACTTCGACGGCGACCAGATGGCCTGCCACTTACCGTTGTCGGTCGAAGCGCAAGCCGAAGCGCGTACGTTGATGCTTTCCGTCAACAATATTTTGTCGACGAAAGACGGAAAACCGGTTGCGGTACCGTCGCAGGACATGGTCCTCGGCGCGTACTACCTGACCATTGATCGCTCGGAAGAGTACAAAGATGAGCAAGGCGCGTTGCGCATGCTCGTGCCGGCGGCGGAATACAGCTTGATGGACGAAGAGGCGCGGAAAAACGCGATCTCGATCCCCACATTTGCCGACTACGATGAAGTCGTCATGGCGTATGACCAACATTTCATCGACTTGCAGCATTATATCTTCGTACGGATTCCGGAACACGGTCGTGTCTTGACTACGGCCGGCCGCCTGATTTTCAACATGGCGCTACCGGAAGAATTGCGTTACTATCGCGAAAATGAAGACGGACAGACGATGCTCGGTGTACTCATGGACAAGAAAGAGCTCGCCCGTCTGATTAATAATTGCTTCCGTCATTTCGGCATGACGCAAACCGCGGATCTTCTTGACCGCGTGAAGACGCTCGGCTTCTACTATGCAAGAAAAGCCGGTATGACGATTGCCATCGCCGACATCAAAGTGCCGGCGACGAAAGAAACCATTCTCGCCAAAGCCGATCAGCAGGTCGAAAAAGTGAACAGCCTCTTCAAGCGCGGTTTGATTACTGACGATGAACGCTATCGCAAAACGATCGACATTTGGAATGAAGCGACCGGCGATGTTACGCGCGAAATGATGCAGGGCTTTGATAAATTCAACCCCTTGACCATGATGGCGCAATCCGGTGCCCGCGGTAACGAACAGCAGATCCGTCAGCTCGCCGGCATGCGCGGCTTGATGGCCGACCCGTCCGGTCGGATCATCGACTTGCCGATCAAGGCGAACTTCCGTGAAGGTTTGACCGTTTTGGACTACTTCACATCGTCGCACGGCGCGCGTAAAGGTTTGGCCGATACGGCTCTTCGTACGGCGGACTCCGGTTACCTGACCCGTCGTCTCGTCGACGTCGCGCAGGATGTTATCGTGCGGGAAGAAGATTGCGACATTGTTTCCGTCGATCTCATTCGCGAACGCGGTCGACTCGCGGCTACGGCCAAAGAAGCGATCGCCGCGATGCAGGATAAATTGCTCGGACGTGTTCTCGAAACGGCGGTCACCGATCCGGAAACGGGTGACGTGATCGTTGCGGAAGGTACGAAACTTACCGCCAAAGACTTGCAGGCGATCGGCGAACATCTGATTCCGGAGATTGTCTTGCGCGGTTCGTACGCGAACACCGAAGAACACGAACACGTATCCAGTGAAAATACCGTTGTCGCCTTGGGTCAGCCCGAAGACAACCTGCGCAAAAAATTGCGTAAGCACATGGTGGATCGCATGCTCGGCAAAGAACTTGTCGAAGATGTGGAAACCATTGCCGGTGAAGTTCTTTACCAAAAAGGACAGAAACTCACCGCAAGCATGATTGAAAAAATCCTCGCCAGCGATGCCCGTCGTGTTGTCGTTCATTTGGACGAAATCGACGGGATCGAAGTCGAAGCCATCGTTGAAGGCGACGGCGTCATTGAACCGTTGCGCGATCGTCTCACCGGCCGCATCACCGCGGAAGATCTTTACAATAAAGATACCGATGAGCTTATCATCGCGAAAAACGAACTCATTGACGAGGAAACCGCCGCTGAAATTGAAAAACATTATGACACCGTCAAGATTCGTTCGGTCCTCACTTGCCAGTGCCGTCACGGCGTCTGCCGCAAGTGCTACGGACGCAACCTCGGTACCGGCCGCATGGTCGAAGTCGGTGAAGCCGTCGGCATCATCGCGGCGCAGTCCATCGGTGAACCGGGCACGCAGTTGACGATGCGTACGTTCCACACCGGCGGCGTCGCGTCGAACGAAGATATCACGCAAGGTTTGCCGCGTGTTGAAGAACTTTTCGAAGCGCGTAAACCGAAACGCTACGCGATCATCGCGGAAATCGGCGGCACCGTGCAGATCGAAACGCTCGAAGAAAACAAACAAATTCAAAAAATCCACATTACCGACGGCGGCGAAGAATGGTCCAAAACCATTCCGTACGGCCTGAAAATCGTGGTCGAAGACGGCGACACCATTACCAAAGGTGACCGCCTGACCGAAGGCTCGATCAACCCGCACGACATTCTGCATGTACTCGGTGTCCAGGCAACCCAGCGTTACCTCGTCTACGAAGTACAAAAAGTATACAAATCGCAAGGTGTTGAAATTAACGACAAGCACATCGAAGTCATCGTGCGTCAGATGCTCCATAAAATCAAATTGGAAGACGTCGGTGACACTGATATGCTGCCGGGCGATACCGTCGAAGCCAATCTGCTGGAACTTGAGAACAAACGCTTACGTTCCGAAGGCAAGAAGGAAGCCAGCGGCAAACATATCCTCTTGGGTATTACCAAAGCCGCGCTGGCGACCGATTCGTTCCTTTCCGCCGCATCCTTCCAGGAAACCACGCGCGTTCTCACGGAAGCTGCGATCAAAGGTAAAATCGATCCGTTGCTCGGCTTGAAAGAAAACGTTATCATCGGCAAACTGATTCCGGCCGGTACGGGCATGTCCCGCTACCGCAACATCAGTCTTGCGGAAGATAAACCGCAAACGCCTGCGGAAAGCGTCGAGGAAAACGCTGACCAAGCGGCAGAAACGGCAGCCGAAGCATAAAGCAAAGCGAAACAAAAAGAGACGACAATGTCGTCTCTTTTTTTGCGGCTCAAATTCGCAATCATTGGGAAACCGTTTAGGGAATCCACAATGGCCGACGGTTGGCAGGAGCGCGTAATGCGAACGGCATCATTTTGCGATATGAGTGTCTTGAAAACGCATTAACAAACGGTATAATTTAATGTATAAAGAGCGCGCGAGCGGCTGAATCAATACGGGCGACGGGAGAAGTCGTTGGCAAAACATAGAATTAAATAAAGGCCGCCAAAGCATACGACTTAGCAATGAAGTATAGAGACGAGGAGGTGCCGGAGTGATAAGCTATGAAGAATATAGAGAATTGGTAGTAAAGGGGTTCAAATATTATTGGGAGGACTTGAGCGACGAAGAGGTAGAAGTATACTTCGAGCGCGAGGGAAACAAGATTACGAGGGAGAGCTATGAAGATGACGTTGAAAGCCTGAAAAGAGAAGAAATCATCGAGAGCGCACTAGAAAAGAGTTGCCCCGAATCGGTAGCGTATTGTTTATCTTTGATGTATTAAAAGCCGCTAAAGCGAAATGCTGAGGCGGTTTTTTGTTGCGCGAAAGGAGACATCATGCAAAGAATCGTAAAGACGGTACCCGATGCGCGAGGGAAACTGTATGCAACGGGCGGTGAAATGCCTACCGCGCTGACTACGTTTGGCCATGGCGTGAAGACGGAGCCCGACCGGCAACGGATTGAATCCATATGGATAAGGGAAATATGGTAGTATAAATACAGAACACAGTACTCGGAGGTGCGAGATGAAAAATTATTTTGACCTAAGCGGTAAAATTGCGCTCGTTACGGGCGGTTCATCCGGTCTTGGCATTCAGTTGGCCAAGGCTCTGGCTCGCCAAGGGGCGACGGTGGTGGTCGCCGCGCGGCGGGAAGAAAAACTGCAGGAGACGGTGCGGGCGCTGAAAGAACTCGGCGCGGAAGCGTCCTATGTGGTGATGGATGTCATGTCGCCGGAAAGCATCGATCAGGCGGTGGCAGAGGTTGTCGCACAATACCAGCGCATCGATATTTTGGTGAATAACGCGGGTGTCGGGGCGAGTGTGCCGGCGGCGGAGCAGTCGACAGAGGATTGGCGCAAAGTGCTCGGCACGAATCTGGACGGCGTATACTATGTGGCGCGCGCGGTGGGTAAACAGATGTTGAAGCAGGAATACGGTAAGATTATCAACCTCGGCTCAATCCATTCGGAAGTGGCGATGAAACCCGCTTTCCTTTCCGCGTACAGCGCGGCCAAAGGCGGCGTGAAAATGCTGACCAAAGCGTTGGCGGTGGAATGGGCGCAACACGGCATCACGGTCAATGCGATCGGACCGGGTTATTTTGACACGCATATGACGGAAAAAGCATTTCAAACGCAAGCGTTTCAAGATATTCTCGCGACGTATTCGCCGATGGGACGCGGCGGTCGACCGGGTGAACTGGATGGCGCGGTGATTTATTTCGCCTCCGATGCTTCGAGCTTCACTACCGGTCAGCTGCTTTGCATTGACGGCGGTTGGACGGCGATCTAAATAAAAAAGAGACCGTACGGTCTCTTTTTTTATTGCTTTGATTTACGCCAACGTATCGTATGCTTCCGGCGTTTTGTCGGCGTTATCCCATTCCACGCTGAGGGTAAAGGGATACTCCTCATTGCATTCTTTAATATGGGGCTCGATATTCGCGTTTATCAGCGGAATATCGGTGGCGGAACGGGCGGTAAGATGCAGCACCGCGTGCGTTTCGTCCGGCTGTGAGACGGCAAGCGATGTGACGCTTTCATCGTAGGTCGCGTCAAACGCTTTGACGATCGCGAGCAAGGTGGAAAGCTGCTTGACGACAGTCAGATCCTCCGCGGTCAAGAGTTTCGCGAACTGGGCGAAGCGGCGTAATTTATTGGAAATGCCGTCCTGAAACGCCGCGATGAGCGCGCAGGTCGCCTGCTCGCGATGCGTGAGGCCGTACAACGGCGAGTTCGCGATGATGTAAGCGCTGTGTTGCGCGTGACTGTAGTAGTTGATCATCATGCCGACATCGTGCAAACGGCAAGTCGTTTCCAGCCATTCCCGATAGCGGGCGGGAAAACCGTGCAAGGGCTGCAGACCGTCATACAGTTTCAATGCCATCTTCGTGATGTATTGCATTGGCTCTTCATTCCCGAGCGGCAGCGTATTGCGGAAATTTTCCACGCTTTGCCGCAGCAGGCTTTCGGGGAAGTGCTGTCCCTGGCGGCGCGTCATGGCGTAGTAATTATAGAACAATCCTTCGCGCAAGCCGTTGCCGCTGATAATGAGTTGTTCCGAGCCCGTAAACTGCAGCAAGGTTTGAATCAAAAATGCGCCGGCGGTGATGATGTCCGCGCGATCGCGACCGAGTCCCGAGATCTGCGCTCGTTCTTTGAAGTTGCGGCTTGCGAGCATTTCTGTCATGTCGTAAATGGCGTCCGGCGCCATCGTGTAGTGATGAAGTTTGGGAATGGGATACGAGACCAGACGTTGATGGATTTTCGCCAAATTACGCACCGTGCCGCCAATGCCGATCAGAGGCAGCTTCGTATTTTCGATACCGGGCAGGCTGCGCAATATTTTTTTAATATAGCTGCCCATCGCTTTGAGTGTTTTGGAACTGACTTCGTCCTGCGTGCCGAATTTTTCCGTCAGCGTGAGCGAACCGAGCGGCAGGCTCATCGTCTCTTTTAAGCGTCGGTTGCGCACTAATGATACTTCGGTGCTGGCGCCGCCCAGGTCAAAGAGCACGAAGTCTTCGTACGGCAATGTGTTGATGACGCCTAAATAGCCGAGCCGCGCTTCTTCGCGACCGTTGATGATCGTGAGCGGAATATCGGTTTTGGATTCGATTTCATCGCGAAATAAAATGCCGTTGTCCGCGCTGCGCATGGCCGCGGTGGCGACGGCCAACATCTTCTCGACGCCGAGCAGCTCGGCGGTATGCGAAAAATTTTGCATCGCGGCAAGCGTTCTTGCCATAGCCTCTTCGGTGAGACGGCCCGTTGCCTGCATTCCTTCACTCAAGCGGACCAGCTGCTTATCCTGATAGACAAGTCGGTACGCGTCGTTCGGTTCGATCGACATCACGACCATGCGGGCGGAGTTCGAACCCAGGTCGATTAAGCCGACCTGCTCGGTATGATAATCTTCATCCCATAACAAAATACTCAGTCCCTTCCCGTTCTCTTGATTTTATTGTAACGAATTTTAAAGACGCATGCAAAAGAAAACAAGGTCGTTTTATTATGTAAAAACTTCGTTAAGGCAAGGAGGCGTGCCCGCTTTTCCCGGCGAAATGGGCTATAATGAAAGTACCACAGAAAAGAGAGGAACAGGGCATGATCGGCAAACAAAAACGAATGTACGGCGTCATTCATATCGGCTCGGTAGGGCTGTCACTTTTGATCGTCGATTACGGCGGTCCGGACGATGTCACGATCGTACAGGAAGCGAGACGCGCGGCGGGTTTCGGCGAAGAAGTTTTCACGCAAGGAGAGCTGTCCTTTACGTCGATCCGGCAAATGGTGAGGATCATCAACGGCTTTCGCCGGATTATGGCGGATTATGAAGTCGAAGAAGTCATGGTATATGCGACGGCGGTTTTGCGGGAAGCGAAAAACAGCCGCATGATTTTGGATTTGATTCGCGTGCATACGGGGCTTTCTGTGGAAATTCTCGATATGCCGCAGGAGATTTTTTATAAGCATTACGCATTGCACTATGAATTGACGCATAATGCCGATGTCGCCGCGGGGACGACACTGTATGTCGATATTACCTCCAGCGCGGTGGGACTCACGATTTGGCAAAAAGATACCTTGAAATATCAGCAAAACCTTCATATCGGCACGTTGCGCGTGCTGGAATCGTTCCGTCGCGCCCAGCGTGACAGCTATGATTTCCCGAAAGTTCTGGACGAATTTCTCGGGCGTATTCTGGAACCGATCTGGCCGATGTTGGAGCAATACGAGATTGACAATGTCGTCCTGTCCGGGCGGGAATCGCGACTGGTCGCTCGGATGATGGGCTTCACTACGCAGCAAGCGATGCGCATCGTTTCGCCGGAGCGCTTTTTCCGCGTATTTCAGAGTTCGCAGTCGCAAACGTCGACGAGTCTCGAACACGCGTACGGTTTCACCGCCGATGAAACGGAAAAATTATTGCCGACGCTGCACCTTTACGCGCAGATTTTTACGCATGTGCAGCCGCAACGCCTGCTGATGATGTCGACGACATTTCTCTACGGCGCGATGCTTTACTACGGCGCGCGCACGACCGACGAACCGGCGCTTGCTTTTTTGCGCGAGCAGCATCTCGAGCTTGCCAAGACGATGGCGGCGCGCTACGGCGGCAACATCATGCATGGGGAAACGGTCGCGGAGTATGTCGTCATTTTGATGAAAGCGCTGCGCTCGGTACACGGTTTGGGCGAACGGGACACGTATCTTTTGCGGATGGCGGTATTTCTGCATCAGATCGGGCGTTTCGTCAACTTACGCCAAAACGGAGTGCACACGTACCACATCATCATGGGAACCGATTTATTCGGACTGACCGATCTGGAGAAAGAGATGGTCGCGGTCGTTGCGTACTACAATTACAAAGGCCGTCCGAGTGATGAAGATAAACCGTTCCGGCAATTGCCCGAATGGGTCAAGATGGTGATTTTGAAACTCGTCGCCGTATTGCGATTGGCCAAGGCCATGGACAAAGGCGAACAGCATAAGCTTTACAACGTCGAAGCCTTTTTGCGTCGCGGCAGTTTGGTGATTTATTACGATACGAAAGCCAATACGAACACCCTTTTGGAAGAATGGACATTTGCCGAAGAAACCAAATTATTTACGGATGTTTTCGGGCTGGATGCGAAATTGGAAAGGAGACCGAAATGATTGACTCTGCACGAACACAAGAGATGCCCGAGTTGGACCACCGTTACTTTTTGAATCGGGAATTGAGCTGGTTGAGTTTCAACGAACGCGTTTTGGAAGAAGCGGTAGATCCGAACAATCCGCTGCTCGAAAAATTGAAATTTATCGCGATTACGGGTTCCAATTTGGATGAGTTTTTCATGATCCGCGTGGCGGGGCTCATGCACCAGCGGGCCGGCGGCATTGAGCGGCGCGACAACGCCAATATGACGCCCGCGGAACAGCTGACGGCGATTTCGCACAAGTGCAAGCAGCATGTGGCGCGGCAGTATCGGTACTTGCATGATGTGTTGGCGGGTCTCTATGAAGAGGGATTGCGTTTGTACACGCCGGAGGAGCTGACTCCCGACCAGGTATATTGGCTCGATGAATATTTTGACCGCACGATTTATCCGGTGGTCACGCCGCTGGCCGTCGACGCGAGTCACCCGTTTCCGTTTTTGATGAGCCGCACGTTGAATTTGGCGGTTCTGCTGCATCCGAACGGCCATCCGAACGATGTCCGTACCGCGATTTTGCCGGTGCCGAGCGTCTTGCCTCGACTGATTGAAATCCCGGGCGAATACCAAACGGCGAGCGGACGGGAATTCGTCTGGCTGGAGGACGTACTTCGCAAACGCGCGGGCGCGTTTTTCCAGGGACATACCATTATGGATACCCGCGTCTTTCGCATCACGCGCGATGCCGACCTCGATATCGACGAAGAAGGCGCCGAAGACCTGCTCGATGAAGTGGAAAAATCGTTAAAACGCCGCCGTCGCGGCGCCGCCGTGCGAATGGAATTTGAAGCGGGTAAAGCAACGCCGTTGCGCGAATTTTTGCGCGATGAATTGTCGCTCACGGAAGAAGATATCTATGATATCGACGGTAAACTCGATGTCACGCAGTTCTTTTCGCTGGCGGGAATCGCCGGGTTTGATCACCTGCGCTACGTGCCGGTGCGTCCGCGCCGTTCGTATTCGGTGCTCACCACCAAAGGTGAAGATCTGTTTGCCAAAATTCGCAATCATGATCTTTTCATTCATGTGCCGTACGAGTCTTTCGCGACCGTGGAACAGTTTATCAGCGACGCGGCGAAAGATCCGCACGTGCTCGCGATTAAGCAGACGCTGTATCGCGTCAGTTCGGATTCCAAAATCGTGCATGCGCTCGCGACGGCCGCCGAAAACGGCAAGCAGGTGACAGTGCTGATGGAAGTCAAAGCGCGCTTTGATGAAGAAAATAATATTTTGATGGGGCGGCGTCTGGAACAGGCCGGCGCGCATGTTATTTACGGTTTGAAGGGCGTGAAAACGCACTCGAAATGCACGCTCGTCATTCGTCGCGAACCGGACGGGATTCGTCGTTACGTGCATGTCGGCACGGGCAACTATAACGGCAAAACCGCGAAACTGTATACCGACTGCGGTATTTTTACAGCGAGCGATCTCTTCGGTATCGACGCCAGTAATTTTTTCAACCTCTTGTCAGGGTATTCCGATCCGCCGCAATGGCACAAATTCATCGTGGCGCCGATGGATTTGCGCCGGCGTTCCCTCGAGCTCATTGAACGTGAGATTGACTTTGCCAAAAAAGGGGAACCGGCGCGGATGATTGTGAAGATGAACTCGCTTTTGGATCGCGAAATCATTTTGAAATTGTATGAAGCTTCCCGGGCCGGGGTGCAGATCGATTGCATCGTACGCGGGATTTGCGTATTGAAGCCGGGCATTAAAGGGGTCAGTGAAAACATTCGCGTGCGAAGCTTGGTCGGACGCTTCCTTGAACACAGCCGCGTCTTTTGGTTCGCCAACGGCGGCCGTCCGGAAGTATACATCAGCTCCGCCGACTGGATGCCGCGCAACCTGAATGACCGTGTGGAATTGATGGTGCCGATCGAATCGGAAACGCATCGGCAGCGCCTGCGTGAACTGTTGCAAATGCAGTTGGACGATAACCAGAAAGCGCATGTGATGCAGCCGGACGGCAGCTACGTCAAAACGATCGCCGCGGAGAATCCGCTGGCGGCGCAACAGAAATTCCAGCAAATCGCCGAAGAGCGGGATGTTCCGGAAAATCTCACGTTACGGCAACGCCTGGAGCCTTTCTACGCAGACGAACTCCAATGAACGCAAAAATTGCGAAAACGGGATGCCGAGACGTGTCGAAATCTGGCAAAGTGGTGAAAAAGACTGTAAAAAATGTCTTTACAAATGATGTATTCCCAAAAAAATCGAGAAAAATTCATCAGAAATGTTGTTGTAATTAAATTCTAATAATAGCCCGTGCATTTTCCCTATTGACAATCCATATTAATGTCCTCTTTGAGAGGACATTCCGGGAATCCTTGCTATGGGGGAATCACGGGCTCTGTTTTTGTCTGTTCCCATAAACGGAAATGACTGTTTTAAAATTAGAAAAAAGGTCGATCAAGCCCTAATTTCTCATATTGTAAACCTCTAACTTTTGACAGAAGTGTCCACGCGTGGTAGAATTCCCGTGTTGGAGGTTACTGTATGAGGACAAATTGGAAGAAATGGGGGACCCATCCGGTCCTTTTGCTCTGCGTCTTCGTCATTATGGTAGTGTCGCTGGTCGGCTTTTCAATGCAGCCGCGGACGCTTACCGTTATCGTTGACGGCAGACAGCAGACAATTCGCACAGCAGCGCAATCCACAGCAGGCATTATGCGTGATGCACACATCGTGTTAAATGAATATGACAAAGTGGATCTGAATACGGAGAAACTCGCTGACGGTTCCGTATTAACTGTGCGTCGTGCCGTTCCGATCACCATTCGGGAAGGCGCGGAGATGAAAGCAACGATGTCGGCAGGCAAGACCGCTGCGCAGGCGATCACCGAAGCGGGTTATGACCCGGGGGAATATGTGACGCTGATCCCGGCGGATACTCCGGTCAAGGCCGGCATGGAAATTCCGGTCGGTAAGTACACGACTTCGGAAATGACAGTGGAAGAGGCAGTTCCTTTCAAAGTCGTTCGCGAACCGAATGACCGCATGTTCGCCGGCGCGGAAAATGTGACGCAGGCGGGTGTGAACGGGAAACAGAAAACCAAGTACCGTGTGCTTACGGTAGCCGGTCGTGAAGTCGGCCGCATACCCTTGGAATCGCAACCGTTGCAGCCGGCAGTGGACCAGGTAGTGCAAGTCGGCACACGTGATATCGTCAATACCAGTCGCGGTGATATCCGATTCACGAAAGTGATCAATATGGAAGCGACAGCGTATCATCCGATGGACGGCGACGGCCGCGGGATTACCGCGAGCGGCATGAAAGCAGGTTACGGCGTGGTGGCGGTCGATCCGGATGTGATTCCGATGGGCACGCGCGTGTTTGTACCGGGTTACGGCGAAGCGATCGCTGCGGATACCGGCGGCGCGATTGTCGGCAATCGGATTGATTTATGCATGGAATCGTACGACGAATGTTACCAATACGGACGTCGTAACGTAGAAGTTTACGTACTGGATTAAAAAACGCCCCACGGGGCGTTTTTTTGTACGGGAAATAAAATGGCGATCGGTGGGCGAGACGAGTAGCGTGATGCGCGGGTATGCTATAATAAGCTATTGAAATATAAATGAAGGAGTTATGCTTGAATGACTTTTTGGGTAGCGTTGGTCGTGATTGTGCTCGACCAGTTGACGAAATATTATGTGCGCGCGACGATGGAGCTCGGGGAAAGTATTCCCGTCATTCCGAATATGTGGCATTGGACGTATATAGAAAACCACGGTGCGGCCTTCGGCATTTTGGCGCATCAGCAATGGTTTTTTCTCTTGGTAGTGGCGATTTTATTCGCGCTTTTCTTTTGGTATCGGGAACGCATTCCGCGGGAACCGAAATATTTTTCCATCGCGGTCGGCATGCTGCTGGGGGGCGCACTCGGTAACGCCTGGGATCGGTTTTATCAGGGCGGTGTGACGGACTTTTTCGACTTGCGCGTGTGGCCGATTTTCAATGTGGCGGATATCGCGATTTGCGTCGCGGTGGCTTGCTTTTGCCTGTTCTTTTGGCGGCGAGGTAACGCGTGATGTATGAATGGGTAACAGATGCTGCGGCGGAAAAAACACGCCTGGATGTATGGTTGGCGATGGTGCTCGATGTATCACGATCCGCGGCGCAAAAATTGTGCAAGGCGGGCGCGGTGACGGTGGAAGGCGCGCCGGCCAAAGCGAATACCGTTTTGCGCGCGGGCATGTTCGTGACGGCGGAGTATGCGCCGAAATTGGAAGCGTTGCCGGAGCCGCAAGATATCCCGCTCGATGTGCGTTACGAAGATGAGGATGTCGTGGTGATCAATAAAGCGCGCGGCATGGTGGTGCATCCGTCGCCGGGACACGCGGACGGGACGCTCGTCAATGCGCTGCTTTTTTACACCAAAGGACACTTGGCGGAAATGAGCGATCCGATCCGTCCGGGCATCGTGCATCGTTTGGATCGAGATACGTCCGGACTGATGGTGGCGGCGAAAACGCCGCGGGGGCGCGACAGCCTGCAAGCGCAAATCCGCGCTCACTCAGCGGGACGAATTTACTACGCGCTGGTGCACGGTAATCCGTCGAACGAGCGCGGCATCATCAAGCTGTCGCTCGGACGGGACGCGCGTGACCGGTTGCGTCAGGCGGTGCTGCCTGACGGACGTGACGCGACGACGCATTTTACGGTGGTTGAACGCATGCCGCATTACGCGTTGCTGCGTTTGGCGCTTGAAACGGGACGAACGCATCAAATTCGCGTGCATTTATCTTATATCGGGTATCCGATTGTGCAGGATCCGCTCTACGGACGCAAGCGCGATCGGTTTCCGATTGAAGGACAGGCGTTGCACGCCGCCGAACTTTCATTTGACCGACCGGCGGACGGCGAACGGATCACCGTGACCGCGCCGTGGCCGGAAGATTTTGCCGCGTGCCTGACGAAGGCCCGGGAGGAAGCGTAATGTGGAAAAATAAAACCTTACTGCTTGATGCCGAAGCGATCCGACGTGTCGTGCGGCGCATCGGGCATGAATGTTTGGAACGTAACCGCGGTTTGGAAGACGCCGTGTTTATCGGCATCGAAACGCGCGGGGAGCCGCTGGCCGAACGCCTGGCGCGTCAGGTGGAAGCGATCGAAGGGGTGAAGGTCGCGGTTCACGCGTTGGACGTTACGGCCTTTCGCGATGATGAAAAAGCCGCTCCGGCGCAAAGCAATTTGCCGGCGATTGATGTGGACGGCAAACTCGTGTTGCTGGTGGACGACGTGCTCTACACGGGGCGGACGGTGCGCAGCGCGCTGAACGCCATCATGGCGATGGGGCGGCCGCGCGCCATTCAGCTGGCGGTATTGGTGGATCGCGGGCATCGGGAACTCCCGATTCGCGCGGATTACGTCGGCAAAAACGTGCCGACCGCCGAGCGGGAAGATGTGGCGGTCGAATTGTTGGAAATCGACGGCAACGATCGCGTCTGGCTGCGCGAAAAAGCGGAATAAAAAAAAGAACCGGCAACGGTTCTTTTTTTGTGGCGTAAATGGCTGACTTAACGATAGCCGAGCAGCAGCGCGAGCAGTAATCCCGGCAAGAGGAAGTACGCGTTGTTGCGGATGAAATTCGGCCAAAATGCGGGCGGATACGTTTCTTTTTCACGTTTGTAGAGGCGGAACACGATGAGGCTCGCGAGACTGGCGACAGGGCTTCCCCACGCGCCGAGATTCACGCCGAGCAAAAGAGAGCGCGGCGGCGCGCCGAACGGTTCGAGTAATATCGCGGTCGGCACATCGCTGATACATTGACTCAAGACGAGCGCGGTGGTAAACGGCAAGCGCGTCAGCAGCGGCACAATATAGGCGGCGAGCCAATCCATGCGGACGGCGTTGCCGGCGATGATGAAGAAAGCGCACAGCGTGAGCAGCAGACCGTAATCCACGTGGCGATGCGTGTGCGGATAGATGAGATAGGTCAAAATAAAGAGCACGCCCGCCGTAGGATACAGAGGCAACACATTGCCGATCGCGAGCAGGGCGACGAACAACGCGCCGAGATAGAGCGCGATGTTGCGCTTGGATTGCGCCGATAACGGTTTGAATTCCTGAATGGTAATCGGTGTATGCGGCAAGTGCGTGCTGACGCGTCGGTACATGAGCAATGCGGCGAGCAACGCGAACGGACCCGTCGTTTTGACAATCTCCAGCGCGGTCAGCTGGGTCGCGGAAAATAAAAACATATTTTGCGGATTGCCGATCGGCGTCAACATGCTGCCGCAGTTGGCGGCGAGACCGACGAGCACCGCGACGAACGCACCGTATTGCATCAGCCCAGCGCCGCGTAAGGTGCGCATCGCGAGCGGTAAAGTGATGAAGATCGCGACATCATTCGTGACGAAAGTGGCCATGGCGAAAGCGAAAAACAGCAGCGCGAGCACCACGTGATGCGCCTTGTCGCCGATCTGCAGCAGACGACGGGCGAGCCAACGGAAAAAATGGTTGCGGCGCAAACCGGCGATGACCATCATCAGGAGCCACATGGATACCAGCGTGCGGCCGTTAAAGTACGACAGGTAGGTTCTGTCGGGCGGCACGATCAGCATCGTCAGAAATGCGATGACGGATGCGATGATAAGCATTTTGTCGTGCGTAAAAGCGGTCCATAATTGTTTCATTGCGCCTCCTCGTTCATCGTCACGGGTCGGCGATAAAAACGCGCGCCGCCCGCGCGGTATTCCGGGTTGGCGCAGCAAAGCGCCGCCAAGTCGGTGGCGCGTTCATCATATACGAGCCAGTCGACAGCCTGCGGCGGCAACGTTTTACGTATTTTGCCGTAGCGATCGAGAATGGGTAGCGTGACGTTGCGCAATAAGGCCGCTCCGCGCGCGGTAAAAGCGAGCGGATAGAGCCAAGCCGGACCGGTTTTTGCGGCATCGTTCAAATCTTGTCGACGCATGCCGAGCAACACCTGTACCAGCAAACGGGAAAGCCGCGTCTGCGGATAGCGTTTGGTTTTGACATCGTTCCAAAACTCCGCAAGCGTTGCCGCGTTACGCGCCGCGTACCAGCGATCTTCCAAACCTTCGGAAAATTCGCCGAGTTGAGCAAGTGTCGCGGGCGTCAGCAGACGCAGTGCCTGCAGCGCGAGCAGTTCATACCGTTCGGGCTGCGGGAACACGCCCGCTCGCAACGCTTCGCTAAGATCGTCATATGTATACGCGGGCAGCATGTCGCGCGGCACGAGGCCTTCTTGTAATCGCGCGCGCACGGCGCTGCCGGAAATTCCCGCGATACCCTCTGCGCTGTCAGAGCGTTCGCGCAGTAACGGTGCCAAACAAAGTGACGGCGTGTAGCGCTCGATCGCGCGCAGGTAGCCGGCGGCCAAAATATTATTCGGTGTGCGTAAAAGCGGCGCGATGTCCGGATCGGTGGCGGCAAATGCCGCTTCCATCGCGGCGGGGTAGCTTAATCCCTGCGCCAACGCCGTCTGTAACGCAGTCGGATTTGGACCGTCGGCCAGTTTTTTCAGCGCCGCGAGGTCAGGATTTTCCGCGCCGCAGACCAAGGTCGTTACGCCGACCGCGTGCAGCAGTCGCACGCCGCCCGCCGCGAAATACTCCGCGCTGCGCAGTGCAAATACCGCGGGCAGCTCCACCACCAAGTCCGCGCCGGCGTGCAGCGCCCAACGCGCCCGCGTCCACGGATCGGCGACGGCGGGTTCGCCGCGTTGCACGAATGCGCCCGTGAGCGCGATTACGATCGGCGCATCGCCAAATGCCTTGCGCACGGCCTTGATTTGGGCGACATGCCCCTGATGCAACGGGTTATATTCGGCGACAATGCCTACGACTTCGGTAGCGGCTGACATGCGAACTCCTTTATGAAAAAATGACTGTCCGGCGTCATCCTGTTTGCGCCGGACGGGTGAAACGACTGCGCACGCCCTGAGGGCGGCGCATTTCCTTGCGGTCAGTATACGACGGCAGAGAACACTTGACAAGTTACAGCGATTTTTTTATACTAATTGAACTGAAAAACGATTTCCGATGAAAAGAGCAGTTGACAGAGTCTTTTTTATTTGGTATCATTAATCAGTAATGATCAAGTAGAAGTCATCCGCTTCTCACCCTACACGACGTGTAGTTACTAGGGTTTCCGCAGATGGAACAGGACGGATGGCATCTTGCCGTCCGTTTTTTATTTTGCTTGATTAGGTTTCCAATGCATTTTCAGGAGGTGAAACCCCATTAGCAAAGAATTACGTATCAACGAACAAATTCGTGCCCGCGAAGTGCGGCTGGTCAGTGAAGATAACGAACAGCTGGGAGTCATGTCGCAACGTGAGGCCTTGGCCATGGCTGAAGAGCATGGTTTGGATTTGGTCGAAGTCGCGCCGCAGGGTCGTCCGCCGGTTTGCCGTTTGATGAATTACGGCAAGTACCGCTACGAACAGCAGAAACGCGAAAAAGAAGCACGTAAGAAGCAGAAAGTCATCACGTTAAAAGAAGTTAAGCTGCGTCCGAATATTGAGGACCACGACTTCTATGTGAAGATGAAAAACGCAATCCGTTTTTTGGAAGACGGAAGCAAAGTCAAAGTCACGATCATGTTCCGCGGCCGTGAACTCAGCCACCCGGAATTGGGCGAAAAGCTTTTAATCCGGTTTGCCGCTGAACTCAAAGAGTTGGCTGAACAGGAACGCGGCCCGAAACTCGAAGGTCGCAACATGACGATGATGTTAGTACCGAAAAGTAAATGAGGAGGCTTATTATGCCGAAAATCAAAACCAAACGCGCTGCCGCTAAACGTTTCAAGAAAACGGGTACCGGCCAATTTAAACGTTCGAAAGCATACAAAAGTCATATTTTAGAGAAGAAAGCGCCGAAACGCCTGCGTCAGTTGCGCAAAGCCGAAATGATCAGCAAAGCGGATCAAAAACGTGTGGAACGTATGTTGCCGAACGGCTAAGACAGGAGGAAATCATTCATGGCACGAGTAAAAAAAGGCGTGACTGCACGCCGTCGTCATAAAAAAATCTTAAAATTAGCGAAAGGCTATCGTGGTGCTCGTAATCGTCAGTTCAAAAAAGCGAACGAATCCGTTATGCACTCGTTGGCGTATGCACGCCGCGACCGTCGTCAGAAAAAACGCGAATTCCGTCGCCTTTGGATCGCCCGTATCAATGCGGCGGCCCGCCTGAACGGCATGAACTACAGCACCCTGATCGCCGGCTTGAACAAAGCGGGTGTCGGGATCAACCGTAAGATGCTTTCCGACATGGCCATTCAAGATCCGGCCGCGTTCACCAAGCTGACCGAGCTTGCCAAAAACGCGTAAGCAAAAAGCCCTCGCTCGGAGGGCTTTCGCTTTTTCCGTCGCGGCGCTCATACGCCCGCCGGAAAACCCGTTGTTTTATTTATATTTATTACCTTAGTAAAGGCTGTCACGGCAGCTTGGAACGGGGTCATATCCGTTTGACATGATATATGAAATGTGGTAAAGTATATAAGCATGTATCGACGGTAATATCCGATAATTATCACTCGACGCGAGCCGTCGCAGTCAGTTGAAGTAAGTGAGGTGTCACAATGCGCGACGCGGTAACACTGGCTTGCACCGAATGCAAGCAACGCAACTACCAGACGAACAAAAACAAGAAACATACGACGGAACGTCTGGAACTCAACAAGTATTGCAAATTCTGTAAAAAACAAACGTTGCATCGCGAAACCAAATAAGGTTTTGCAAGCAACTCTCGAGGAGCGGAGGAAACGATGGCAAGACAAAACACACAAGTACAGCAGCAAGGCGTAACGTCCTTTTTCCGCGGCGTACGACAGGAAATGAAAAAAGTGGTATGGCCGACGAAAAATGAATTGGTACGTTACACAATTGTGGTTTTGATCACGGTTGCCTTCATTAGCCTGCTGATCATGGCAGTCGATTTCGTCTTCACGGGATTCTATAAATTGTTCGCCGGTGCTCTTGCCGGAGCGATGTAAGGAGGCAGTATGGCATCCGACATCAAATGGTATGTGATTCACACCTATTCCGGATATGAAAACAAGGTCAAAACGAACTTGGAATTAAAAGTTCAATCCTTGGGCATGACGGATACGATCCGTCAGATCCTGGTACCGATGCAGGAAGAAGTCGATATCAAGGGCGGCAATAAAAAAATCGTTCAGCGCAAAGTCTTTCCGGGCTATGTGCTGGTGGAAATGGAAGTTAATGACCGCAGCTGGTATGTCGTGCGCAACACGCCCGGAGTCACGGGGTTTGTCGGCACGGCGACCAAGCCGATTCCGCTGAGCGACGAAGAAGTCGCCCGCATTTTACACGGTCAGGAAGAGCAAGCGGCGCCGGTAGCGAAGTTGACCGTCAAGGTCGGCGATAAAATTCGCATTACCCAGGGCGCTTTTACGGATCAGATGGCAAACGTCACGGAAGTCCTTCCGGACAAAGGCCGGATCCGCGTGCTGCTGAATATGTTCGGCGGCGCTACCCCGGTAGAGTTGGATGCGACCCAATTTGAGGCCGCGCCTGATATACACTCTAAATGACGCGCATATGCGCGGGTGGGAGAGCGTAAGCTCGTTGGCACCACATCTTACGCAATAAGGAGGTGTAAGACATGGCAAAGAAAGTATCGAAATTCGTCAAACTGCAGGTCGAAGCAGGTAAGGCTACTCCGGCACCGCCGGTAGGCCCGGCCCTCGGTCAGGCAGGTGTGAACATTATGGCGTTCGTGCAGGAATTTAACGCCCGTACCGCCAAACAGCAAGGTCTGATTATTCCGGTAGAAATTACCGTATACGAAGACCGTTCGTTCACGTTCATCACCAAAACGCCGCCGGCCGCTGTTTTATTGAAAAAAGCAGCCGGTTTGGAAAAAGCGTCCGGTGAACCGAACAAAAACAAAGTCGGCAAAGTAACGAAACAGCAAGTTCGTGAAATCGCCGAAACGAAGATGCCGGACCTCAACGCTAACGACGTGGAAGCGGCGATGTTGATGGTCGAAGGCACAGCCCGCAGTATGGGTATTACGGTAGAAGAGTAAGCGGTTCTTACGAACCTTATTAGGAGGAAACATGGCTAAACTGACAAAACGCAGTAAACAGGCCTCCGCTCTCGTCGACCGCAATACGCAGTACGGGTTGGACGAAGCGGTGTCGCTGCTCAAGCAGACGGCAACGGCTAAATTTGATGAAACAATCGAACTCGCATTCAATTTGAATGTCGATCCGAAATATGCGGATCAGCAGATCCGCGGCGCTATCGTATTGCCGCATGGTACCGGTAAATCCAAACGCGTTCTCGTGTTTGCGAAAGGTGCCAAAGTGCAGGAAGCGGAAGCTGCGGGCGCAGACTTTGTAGGCAGCGAAGAACTCGTTGCTAAAATCCAGGGCGGCTGGCTCGACTTTGATGTCGTTGTCGCGACCCCGGACATGATGTCCGTCGTCGGCCGTTTGGGTAAAGTATTGGGTCCGAAAGGCCTCATGCCGAACCCGAAAGTCGGCACTGTCACCATGGACGTTACCAAAGCGGTCCAGGAAGTTAAAGCAGGTAAAGTCGAATACCGTACCGATAAAGCGGGCAACATCCAGCTGTCGGTCGGCAAAGCGTCTTTCAGCGAAGACCAATTGCGTGACAACATTCGCACGATCTTTGATCGTATCGCGAAAGCGCGTCCGGCGTCCGTCAAAGGACAGTATATGAAATCTGTCACTTTGAGCGCGACCATGGGGCCGGGTGTGGCTTTGGATCCGACCAAAGTCGATGCACCGACGGAAGACTGATCTCACTATTTACACTTAGCTTAAGACCGGTGGTTGTATATATAATGGACGTTGTCCGCCACCCGAGGCTGAGTACCGAAGCCGCGAAGCTTCGGTGCGCGACCTCGTCACAAGCGGGGTCGTTTTTTCTTAGCTAACGTGCTAAATATAAAAAATCTTTCACAAAAGGAGGTGTCACCATTGGCAGGAACACCGCAAAAAAAGCAAGTCATTGATGAAATGCGTGGTAAATTGGAAAGCGCGAAAGGCGCTGTTTTGGTCGAATATGTCGGCTTAAACGTAGCGACCGCCATCCAATTACGTCGCAAATTCTTGGAACACGGCGTTCACTATCAGGTTATTAAAAATACCTTGACCGCGATTGCGGCCAGAGACCTGGGCTTGGGCGAATTCGCCGATCATTTGACCGGTCCGAACGCGATTGCGATTTCGGAATCCGACGCGGTTGCGCCGGCAAAAGCACTCAAAGAATTTATCGATGAAACGAAGAGCGAAGCGATTACCGTAAAAGCGGGTCTGCTCGAAGGAGCGGTCATCGGTGTCGACGAAGTACAGCATCTGGCTGACTTGCCGAGCCGTGAAGTGCTCTTGGCCAAAGTGGTCGGCAGCATGCAGGCGCCGATTACCGGCTTTGTACGTTGTCTGCAGGGCAACATTACCAACCTCGTGTATGTACTCGAGGCCATTCGTAAACAAAAAGAAAGCGCTTAATTAGCGGATATATTTAAGGAGGAACTATAATGACTAAAGAAGAACTTATGCAAGCCATTGAAGAGATGTCGGTTCTCGAACTCGCCGATCTCGTAAAAGCTATGGAAGAAAAATTCGGTGTTTCGGCAGCGGCTCCGGTAGCGGTAGCAGCAGCCGGTCCGGCGGCAGCTGGCGCAGCGGCGGAAGAAAAATCCGAATTCAACGTTGTACTCGCTGAAGTCGGCGCGTCCAAACTGAAAGTTATTAAAGTCGTTCGTGAAGCGACCGGCTTGGGCCTGAAAGAAGCGAAAGCTCTCGTTGACGGTGCTCCGGGCAACGTCAAAGAAGGCGTTTCCAAAGAAGACGCGGAAGCTTTGAAAGCACAACTCGAAGAAGCTGGCGCGAAAGTCGAATTGAAATAATCGACCTGCAAAAAAACGTCCCTGCGGGGACGTTTTTTTATTGCGCTAAATGCGGTTGAATATGATACAATGAACGCGTACAGAAAGGGAATCGCAATGACCAAACACAGCCCACAGAAACCGCTGCAGACAAATCCCGCCCAAGTGCCGCTTTCAAAGCAGCCGCCGGTGAGGCGCCGTAAGCCGTCGCTATGGTCGAAAAACATAAAACATTGGGTACTCGGCATGATCATTGTTTTCGTTGTCGTTTTTCTCGGCATCAAGGCCTGGGAATACTACGAGTTGCATCAGGAAATGATTCGTGTCGAACAACAGCAGCAGCAGTTGGAAGCCGAACAGCGCGAGCTGGAGGCGGAAAAAGCAAAATATAACGATCCGAAAGCCGTGGAGCAGGCGGCGCGGGAGCAACTGGGTCTGGTAAAACCCAACGAAGTTCCCTATATCCGTTAACATTGCATGCGATCGGATTATTTCGTATAATGAAGATACTTATTCAGTTGTTATCTAAGGAGGATATTATCAGCGCATGAGCGTAACAGTCGGAAGCATAGTCGAAGGAGTCGTCACGGGCTTGGCGAAGTTCGGGGCATTTGTCGAACTGCCGGACAAAAAAGTAGGATTGGTGCATATTTCAGAGGTGGCGCATGAATACGTCAGCGACATCAATGAGTATTTAGCGGTAGACCAGAAAGTCAAAGTCAAAGTCGTTTCGATGGACGACAACGGCAAAATCGCTCTTTCGATGAAGCAGGCTCAGCCGCGACCGCAGGCAGCAAGTGCGCCGGCACCGCGTTATAATGACGCCGGTAAAGCGCCCTATACCGATCGGCGACCGCCCGCCGCGAAGCGAGGCGGCAACCGTCGTTCCCATGGGCCGAGTTCGTTTGAAGATAAACTCAGCCGCTTTCTGAAAGACAGCGACGAACGCCTGAGTGATTTGAAACGTAACACCGAATCCAAGCGCGGCGGACGCGGCGCGCGACGGTCCGATTAACGGTTAATGACCGGGCATCCTGCAAAGGGTGCTTTTTTTATAGGAGGCAACTATGAAACAGGCGGTACTGGATATCGGTACGAATTCGGTACGTTTACTGGTCGCGGAAACAGTGGCAGATGAGACGACCACATTGCGCAAAGATATTCGAGCGACACGGCTCGGCGACGGCTTGGCAGCGGGCGAACCGCTCAATGAGGCGGCGAAAAATCGTACTCTCACGGGGATTCAAGAACTTGTCGACGAAGCGCGCGAAGCGGGCGTCGAACGGTGGAGCATTGTCGGCACGAATGCGCTGCGTGAGGCGAGCGACGGCGAAGCGTTCGCGCAGCAAGTGGCTCAGCTCGTCGGTGCGCCGGTACGTATTATCAGCGGCGTCGACGAAGCGCGTTACGGCTACCTGGGCGCGGTCAAGACGAACAGTCTGGTGACGGCAGTCGTCGATATCGGCGGTGGCAGCACGGAAATCGGCGTCGGCTTCGGCGGCGATCTCGGCGCGGCGGTGAGTATGCCGCTCGGGGCGGTGCGCGGTACACGCGATTTCGATATGATGACGCCGCGCGGCATTGCCGAATTGAAAAAACATTGCTTTGCCGTATTGAAAGAAGCAACTACCGAAGTGCAAGGCGTGAAAAGCTGGATCGGCGTCGGCGGCACGATGACGAGTATCGTCTCGATGCTGTTGGAGCTCGAACCGTATGATGCCGAAAAAGTGCAGGGCTACGTGCTCGCGTATGAGGATTTGCATGCGCTGCGTGAACGTCTGACAGGTATGTCGTACGAAGAGCGTACGAAGTTACCCGGTTTGGCGCGCGAGCGGGCGGATATTATCGTGGCGGGAGCCGTGATTGCGGAAAGTCTACTGGAATATTTTGCGTTGCCGGAAATCACCGTAAGCGATCAGGATTTATTGGAAGGAATCTATCGGGAGGCTTATCTCTTGTGACGGATTTTGTCGCGAAAGTGAATGCTTTCGTGCGGAAACAGGCGTTATTTACGCCGGGCGACGGCGTTTTGATCGGTTGCAGCGGCGGACCGGATTCGCTGGCCCTTGCGCTCTACCTGGCGGCGGTGCAAAAAGAGTTTCGCATCACCGCGGGACTTGCGTATGTCCATCACCATTTACGAGCGGCGGCGGATACGGAAGTCGAATTCGTGCGCGCCTTGGCGAGGGACTTAAGACTGCCGTTTTATCGTTTGGACGCGGACGTTCCGCAGGCGGTGCGGATGACCGGAGAATCGGTCGAAACCGCGGCGCGGGAATTGCGTTACCGAGCGCTTGAAAAGTTGCGCGAGCAAGAGGGATATACTCTGCTTGCCGTGGCGCATCATGCCGATGACCAGGCGGAAACCGTGCTTCATCATGTATTGCGCGGTACGGGTCTGACGGGGCTTGGCGGCATGCGGGCGCGAAACGGCAGTATCGTGCGCCCGTTTCTCGGCGTCACACGGGCGGAAATCGAAACCTATTTGACGCATTTTCCGTACACGCCCTGTCTGGATGAGACGAATACGGATACGACCTATTTGCGAAATGCGTTGCGCCATGAAGTGCTGCCGTATCTTGCGCAATATAATCCGCGCATCCGCGAGCACTTGGTACAGCTCGCGACCACGGCAGCCGCGGATGATGAATATTTGGACCATGTCATTGCCGATGTTCTCACTCGAATAACGCATCGTGAAGCGGAGACTATTGTTGTTTCCCGCGACGCGTTCAACGACTTGCCGAACGCATTGCAACGGCGCGTCGTTCGCAAGTTGTGGCGAGAAGAAAGCGGCACAACGCTTTCGTTCGCGCATACCGAACGTCTTGTCGCTTGGTTCGCGACGGGAGAAACCGGCACCGAACAGACCTTATACGGTTTGACGGCGGTGCTGACCGCGACCGATGCGTGGCTCGCACCGCAAGCGGCAGCCGTTGCGGAAGCAGCAGCGGTGACGCGGACGGCGCACGATCCGCTGACGCTCGGGGACGTGCGGGTGCGGATCCGCGCGCTTGCGGAAGGCGAAACGGCGCCATGGGTCATTCCGGCGCGCGTTCTGACCGGTCCCTTGACGCTGCGTTACCGGCGCGCCGGCGATCGGATCCCGTTTCCTTTCGGCACGAAAAAATTGAGCGATTATTTTATTGATAGTAAAGTGCCGCGCCGTTGTCGTGACAGCGTCGTGCTGCTCGCCGATGACAGGCACGTATACGCGGCCTTTGATTATTTTACATTACATGATTTTTCAGGTGTTGCAACGGTCAATGACCGGCCGGAACGGCTGGCGATTGATGTGCAGAGGAGGACAAATAATGCATCCGAATATCGCCAAAATACTGGTGACTGAAGAAGAAATCCGTGATCGTGTCGCGGTGTTGGGACAGGAGATTACCAACGACTACCGCGGCAAAAAATTGCTTTTAGTCGGCATTTTGAAAGGTTCCGCGGTGTTCATGGCCGATTTGATGCGCCAAATCGATTTGGACGTGCAAATTGATTTTATGGTGGTTTCGAGCTACAGCAACAGCACGCAGTCGCAGGGGCATATTCAGATCCGTAAAGACTTGAGCACGGATATTAACGGCCGCGACGTGCTGGTGGTGGAAGATATGATCGACTCGGGCACGACGCTGTACTATCTGAATGAGATCCTGCAAGTGCGCGGCGCCAACTCCGTCGAATTTGTCACTCTTTTGAATAAGCCGTCGCGCCGTGAAAAACCGGTCGACGTACGTTACATTGGTTTTGACGTGCCGAATGAATTCGTCGTCGGCTATGGCTTGGACTTCGCGGAAAATTATCGCAATCTTCCTTTCGTGGGTGTACTCAAACCGGAGTGCTATGAATCATAATTGTAAAAAAATTCTCAGCATGATAAAATGAAATGACATTCTGTTGGGAATTAACCCATGGGAAAGGGGAAGTCATTTGAATCGATTTATTAAAAACGTCAGCTTGTACGTTTTGCTGATTATTATTGCGGTATCGATGTTCACCAACTTTGTGGAACCGCAGGAAAAGAAGTCGGATCTTACCTATTCGAATTTCTTGACGCAAGTCGAACAGAAAAATGTGGAATATGTCACGCTGACCAATAATTCCATTAGCGGCAAGCTTAAAAACGGCACGGAATTTACCACCTACGCACCGGATAATGATGCGCAGCTGTTGCCGATTTTACGCGCCAATAACGTGACTATTCAGGCCAAGCCGCCGGAACAACCGTCCTGGTGGCTGAGTATGTTGACTTCGCTGTTGCCGATTTTGCTTTTGATCGGCGTCTGGTTCTTTATCATGAATCAAACGCAGGGCGGCGGCGGTCGCGTGATGAACTTCGGTAAATCGCGCGCGAAAATGCATGAAGAAGGCAAAGTGCATGTTACCTTTGCCGATGTCGCCGGCGAAGAAGAAGCCAAACAGGAATTGACGGAAGTCGTTGATTTCCTGAAACATCCGGGTAAATATAACGCCATCGGCGCGCGGATTCCGAAAGGCATCTTGCTCTTCGGTCCGCCCGGTACCGGTAAAACGCTCCTGGCGAAAGCCGTTGCCGGCGAAGCGAATGTGCCGTTTTTCAGTATCAGCGGCTCGGACTTCGTCGAAATGTTTGTCGGTGTCGGCGCGTCCCGCGTCCGCGATCTGTTTGTCCAGGCGAAGAAGAACGCGCCCTGCATCGTCTTTATTGATGAAATCGATGCGGTCGGTCGCCAGCGCGGCTCCGGCCTCGGCGGCGGTCATGATGAACGTGAACAAACGCTGAACCAGCTCTTGGTCGAGATGGATGGCTTCGGCGCGAACGAAGGCATTATTACGCTCGCGGCGACGAACCGCCCGGATATTTTGGATCCGGCGCTCTTGCGTCCGGGGCGTTTTGACCGTCAGGTCGTAGTCAGCCGTCCGGATTTGCGCGGCCGGGAAGCGATCCTGAAAGTCCACGCGAAAAATAAACCTTTGGAAGGCGATATCGACCTTAAGATTATCGCCAAGAAAACGCCGGGCTTTACCGGCGCGGACCTGGCCAACCTCTTAAACGAAGCGGCGCTGTTGGCGGCGCGGCAAAACAAGAAGACGATCGGCATGGCGGAACTCGAAGAAGCGAGTGAAAAAGTCGCCTACGGTCCGGAACGTCGCAGCCATGTCGTGAGTGAACGCGAACGCAAAATCACCGCCTACCACGAATCGGGGCACGCGATTATCGCCGAACTGATGCCGGAAGCGGATAAAGTTCACAAAGTGACGATCGTACCGCGCGGCCAGGCGGGCGGCTATACCATGACGCTGCCGCAGGAAGAACGCGCGTACATTACCAAATCGCAACTCTTGTCCGAAATCCGTGTCTTGATGGGCGGCCGTGTGGCGGAAGAAATCACATTCAACGAGATCTCTTCCGGCGCCTCCAATGATTTGGAACGTGTCACTCAGATTTTGCGCAATATGATTATGCGCTGGGGCATGAGCACGCGCTTGGGACCGATCACGTTCGGGGAACATCAGGAACAGATTTTCCTCGGCAAGCAACTCGGCTCCGAGCGCAACTACGGCGAAGACATTGCCACCGCGATTGACGAAGAAATGCGTAAATACGCGGAAGAAGCCTACGCGGAAACGAAAAAGCTGTTGCTTGAAAATCGGGATGTATTGGAAGCGATGGCGCAGGCGCTTTTGGAATTCGAAACGATCGACTCCAAGCAGGTCGCCAATCTCTTTAAATACAAATCGATCACGCCGCCGCCGGGAGCCGAGCAGGCGGAGGACCTCGATGACGGAACCACGGTGGAAGCACCGCCGCTTCCGGATCCGACGGCCGAACAGCCGTGGCGTCAACCGCCGCCGGCGCCGCCGGTCACTCCGAAGCCGGGACCGGAAACCCCGCCTTCACCGAGAGGTGATGTGCCGCCGAAAGATCGCTGGCACCGCGAGGATTAAACATACAAAAAACGACTGCATCGCGCGATGCGGTCGTTTTTTTATGTCAACAGCAGCATGCGGATAACTTGACAAATTGTAAACCCGTTTTTATAATAAGAATACATTCATCACGTAAAAAAGGAGTGGCAAAGCATGCGCAATAAGATTTTGGATTATTTTCGAAACGCTCACGGCGAGTACGTTTCCGGGCAACAAATTTCCGATGATCTGCACGTTTCACGAACGGCCATTTGGAAGCATATCAAGGTCCTTAAAGAACGCGGTTACGTATTCGAGTCAAGTACGCGCAAAGGGTATCGGTTGCTGCATGCGCCCAACCTTTTGACGGAACTTGAAATCAATAGTGTTCTTTCTACCGAATCATTCGGGCACAATATTATTTATCGCGAGACGGCGCCTTCCACGAACGCCATCGCCAAAGAAGAAGCGCGACGCGGCGCACCGGCAGGAACGATTGTGGTCGCCGAAGAGCAGACCGGCGGGCGCGGACGTCTGCAGCGCGCCTGGTTTTCCCCCTATGCGAAGGGAATTTGGTTCTCGCTGATTTTGCGGCCGCATTTTTCGCCGCTCGAAGCGTCGAAATGCACGCTGCTGGCCGCCGTTGCGCTGGTACGCGCGTTCCACACAGCGGGGCTCACGGAAGCGGGCATCAAATGGCCGAATGATTTGTTGGTGAACCGTCGTAAAATCGTCGGCATCCTGACGGAAATGGACGCGACGATGGAAGAGATCAATTACATTGTCATGGGGATCGGCATCAATACCGATGTCGCCCGTGTCGATTTGCCGGAAGACCTGCGGGATAAAGCGACCTCATTTTTGCTGGAAGGCGTACGTATTCCGCGCAAAGAATTGCTCAATTTGATTTTGATGGAGCTCGAAACACTGTATACGGAAGTGGAACATAACGGTTTCGCTAACATTCTCGACGAATGGCGCAAATATTCGGTGACGCTCGGTCGGGATATCAATGTCATCACGCCGGGTTACACCTACAGCGGTAAAGCGATCGATATCGATTCCGACGGCTGCCTCCTGGTGGAAACGGATCATGGCGTTGAACGCGTACTGGCGGGCGAAGTTTCGATTCGCTACAAAGATGAAGCGGCGCTGTAAAGGAGAAACCTATGCTACTTGTCATGGACGTCGGCAATACGAATATCGTACTCGGCGTATTTGAAGGTCACGAGCTCAAAGATTCGTGGCGGATTTCTACGGATCGTTTGCGGACGACCGATGAATATGGCGTATTAATCGGCAACTTATTCCACTACAACAAGGTCAAAATGACGGATGTGGAAGCGATTATGGTATCGTCCGTTGTGCCTCCGGTCAATCCGACGTTGGAGCGAATGGCGTTGCGTTACTTTAACGTGCAAGCGACATTTGTCGGTCCGGGCACGAAAACCGGCATGAATATTAAATATGAAAACCCGCGGGAAGTCGGCGCGGACCGTATCGTTAACGCCGTGGCCGCTTACGAACGTTTTGGCGGGCCGCTGGTTGTCATTGATTTCGGTACGGCGACGACCTATTGCGCCATTTCGGGAAAAGGCGATTACTTGGGCGGAGCGATTGCCCCCGGCGTCGGCATTTCGATGGAAGCGCTGTTCCAGCGCGCCGCGAAGTTGCCGCGTATCGAACTGAAGAAAACGGAAGGCGTCATCTGCAAAAATACGATTTCCAGCATGCAGGCCGGCGTTTTCTACGGCTATGTCGGTCAGGTCGACGGCATCGTCAATCGCATGAAGCAAGAGCTGGGTAATGACGCGGCGGTCGTAGCCACCGGCGGTTTGGCGGCGTTGATCGCGGGCGAATCGCAGACGATCGACTATGTCGCTCCGATGTTGACTTTGGAAGGACTTTTACTCTTATATGAACGCAATAAATAACACACCCGCTATCGGCGGCGTGAAGCTGCGCAACTGCGTGGCTCTCGCGCCGATGGCGGGCATTTGCGATCAGACGTACCGACGACTTGCGACGGCGCAGGGCGTCGGTTTCGTTTGTACGGAAATGATCAGCGCTAAAGGGCTTTTATATCACAATGAAAAAACACTGCGCATGTTGGCGCTGGCGGAAGACGAGCATCCGGTCGCGGTGCAGCTCTTCGGACACGTTCCGGAAGAATTGGCGCAAGCGGCGCAAATCGTCGCGCGAGCGGGCGCGGACATCATTGACCTTAACATGGGCTGTCCCGTCGCGAAAGTCGTCAAAAACGGCGACGGTTCGGCGCTCCTGCGCGACGTGCCGCAAGCGGCCGCCTGCATCGCCGCGATGGCGGACGCGGTGGACGTACCGGTCACGGCGAAAATTCGCCTCGGCTGGGACGATGATTCCCGCAACGCCGTGACGGTGGCGCGCGCGCTGGCCGCCGCCGGCGCCGCCGCGCTCACC